>Ga0209208_10002440_pt1 | contig 26605 bp, 21 predicted proteins | sample S1TSphfallax_3_FD_187694 | JGI IMG/M metagenome (GOLD analysis project Ga0209208, IMG submission 187694) | Host-associated microbial communities from peat moss isolated from Minnesota, USA - S1T2_Fd - Sphagnum fallax MG (SPAdes) (version 2) | ecosystem: Host-associated > Plants > Peat moss >...
ACAAGAGATACTTACTTAGGTAGATACAGCATCATCACAAGAGTCCAAGACTTTTTTCACACAACACTTCTGGCAACACTCAAGCAGAGTTGAAACTTGACAAGTCCCAGTATAGCCTATCATGATACTACTATTACTACTACTATTACTACTTCCTTACCTTGGCAGCTTTGACACTAAATTAATTATATTATTTTCAGGAAAATTTGGAATTTTCAGAATTACCTTTTTTCAAATAAAAATTTTTTTGGGAAGGAAAAATGTTGAATATTCAAGTTTATCCTATTTCTTGAAATGAAAATTTCAATATTAATTAATTAATTAATTAATTACTCCACAGACTTGTGTTGAAACTGCCAAGAGTGTATGTATGTATGTATATGTATTGAGGCAACTGACCCATCTGAGAATTTGGCTAGATGCTCCTCATTTCTCCAACTTACTCAAGCTTTCATAATTTGGGATGCCATGTGAAGAGCACTTAGAAAGTGTGTGTGTGTGTGAGAGAGAGAGAGAGAGAAAGAGAGAGATGAAAAAACCCTAACCCTAAGCTTCCCACAAAAAACCCATCACCGTGTGAACACCGCGGAAACAGAACCTGAACCTTTTGATGTGAACATTGCCAATTAAGGTAAGGCGCCGACACCATTGCTAGTTGTGATAGTCCCTCCTCACCTTGTGGGGCCTAACAAAGCTTGTTAGAGGAGATTAAACCCTACCCCTTTTTTCATGGGCTTCTCTACAAGTGTTTATCACATCCAAGATAATGTATTATGGAATGGGCAAGCCCTTCACCATTGTGTCACGGAAGCTTATAAGTGGAGCCTAGTAGGTGGCCACTTGATGCAATGGTCAAGGGTGTGCCCAAGCTTTTATGTAAAGGATTTGGCCTAACCTTTTTGGGGAAAAAAAAAGATTACAATTTTGAAAAAAATTAAATTATGTTAAATTATGATCCTTGAAATGGTCATCTAACTATTATGTTAAATTATGGACAAAAGACAAGGACATGTAATTAATCATAAACCTTGTGAGATGAGGATTTGATAATTTAGTAAACCCTAAAAGAAAATGGCATAATATTCCCTCAAAATCAACTTATTTTTTGCACCCCGCCCATAATCATGAAATTTTGAAAGAGTGTAGAGCAAGGATCAATTATATGCAACCACATGGGCCAACCATTACAATCAACTAAAAAAACTAAATAATAATTAATTTTTAATCACCCATTAAAAGAGCATTTTTGCATATTTAAAAGTTCAAACTCAATTTCTTCTTGTTATTTAAATCATGAACATGAATGTCATCCAAATTATGGTTTACAAAGGCACTAGAATACTATTGGTGGGATGTTAATCTAAACTAGATTATGCTTTGATGAGAATTCATTCATCTAACTTAGCTCATCACTACCTATTAGCTTTCAAGGTTTACTTTGTTTTCTTCCACATCACCTTGGTAGTTGATGGTTTTGTAAAATGGATGTGAAGTAGAGTTGTGAACAACAACAACAACAAAAAAGATGGCAACTACAACTAACTTGACATCCAACATCCATCCTTTCCCATCATGGGTCCATGACTAGCTTGGCTTGGCCATGGGGCCACCCATTGTACTTCAACCCATTTGGGTGGAGATGGGTGTTGTGATGAAAACATGAATTGAGAGTCCTCTTCCCTTTACACCTGAGAAAAGCTCATCAAGCCACCAAGCACTCGGGGTCCTTCCATCTCGTACTCTTTTTCTCTCCCCCTTTGTTGAGTGCTTTGTTTTATTGATGATTGGCAAGTTTTCATCACCATCACCACCCCTTTTAGTGTTGGTCAAAGAGATGCTTTTTTAGCTTTTGCTTCTGCAAGAAGTTGTAGGATGTTCAAAAACTCCAGTCACCAAGGATTCTCTTTACAATTATTTATTTTATTTTTATTTATTTATTTATTTCTATTATTTTATTATTTTATTATTTTTATTTTTATTTTTCAAAAATGAAGCTTTCTCTAGATCTTCCCTTCTTCAATAAGTAATAAAATGTTCAATTGAAAATTCAATGTTTAGTGGGTCATTCTCTCTTTAGTCTGGCTGGCATTGAACTTTTCTTTTGTGAATTTGAGAAAGGTTTTTCATCATCACCATTTTTAAAGGAAGAAGGGTTGAAGAAAGTGGACCAACAAGCACCCCCAAAATTAATTAATTAATTAATTAATTTCAAAAAAGTTGATAATTTTTTTTATATTTTTTAATATTTTTAAAATATTAAAAAGCACCAACAAGTCAAAGTTAAGGTGATCAGTAGCAACTAGTAACCTGTTTTCTTATGGCATTTATGTTGAGTTTCTATTTATACTTCCCTTGATTGCTTATATACCCATGCCTTTGATGTGGATGAGTAATTTGAAGACTTGAAAATCATATATTTTTATTTATTTATTTATTTATTTATTTATTAGCTTACACTCTTTCTCTAGTTATTGGTGGAATTATTGAGGTACTTTCTTTCTGCTGCATGAAATAATAGATGAATATTTATAAAATAATATATTGTGTGTTCTTTAAAAAGTCATGAAGGTGAATTTCTTCGATTCTTTGTTTGTTGGAAAGTATTTATAATGCAATAGGTAGCACACAACTTGTATGCAATATGATAAAAATGTCCACAAGGGTCAAAACCTAATGTGTAAGGCAAGCCAAGAAACATAAGGGGAGAGTGAATGAACTCTCAACATTTTCAAAAAAGAGTGGCATTGTAGTAGTCCTTAGCAATTCTTTCCCCTCACCCACAACATCATTGGTTTGCGTTTGAATGGATTCTCCTTTGTGGCGTAAGAACTTCACAAGCACCTATTTTGTTTCATGAAAGTCCTCCTCCCCTCCCCCCCCCCGGGCGAATAGGGTGTGCCCATAGAGGGGTGATCATGTCAATATGATGGAAAATTTACATTTTGGATGTAATATAGGTCTTGAAGCTATGATATATATATATATCCATCTCAAACCGAAAAAAAATGGTTTTTTGAAGATTGTAGAAGGTGCCTTGGAAGGTGGCACAAGTGTAAGGTAAAGCCCCAAGGTGGGGCACTAAAGGTTATGTTACACAACTAGGTAGTTCAAGCTATATACTTAATATGGTATGTTATTAGCATGACATTGTAATGTTCATATCTTGCTAAGCAAGTTATGAACATGGTTTTCTTTTGTTGTACTTACATCTCAAATGGGCAAAGGGTAAGGGCGGAGAAAAACATTCAATGGTGTTTTTTGACCATTGACCTATTTAACATTTTCCCAAATAGAGGTTGTCTATGCAAATTATTGGATTTTCTTTGAACATTGCTTGGTTGCAATTTCAAGATTTTTGCTTTGGAAGTCACTAAAAGATGTGTGCAATGTTCTACAATAAAGAAGTGTTTGTTTTTCCAATTTTGTGATGTATCCAATGTGGGAATTGTCCATAAGTTAATTTACCTAAATTTGGTAACTAAAAAATACGAAAAAAAAATAGATTCAAACATCCTACTTGAACCATGTAAAGAAAACTTGCTTTTGAAGTAAATTTCTAATTTTTATACAATTTTTGGTGTTTTGGGGGAATTTTAATTGAATTTGCAATCTAGATTTTCAAAAAAATTGGATAATTATATGGTAAAATCACCCACACCCAATTCACTTTCCAAAAGCACTACAATAAAAATTTGACATTCAAGGTTGATGTAGCGTTCAACCATTGCACAAAGTTTATGTTTGAACTATGTTTTGAATTTCATCATTCATTTTTATAATTTTGAGTTTTACAATTTATTTTTACGTTTCCTCAAAGATTGTGGGGAGGAAACATGTAGATTTTTAGTTTTACCATTTATTTATACATAAATCAAAAAATTGATGATCCCAAACCATGTAAAATGTAAGAATTATTCAATTCTCATCAAAGTGAAAATTTCCCAAACAAATTGGATCAATTTTTAGAATTTTTATTCAATTTATTCAAGACCTCATGAATGGTTATAAGTGTTAAATTAATTTTTTTCATCTTCAATTGTTGATAGAAATCATTCATATTTTAATATGTCAAGTATATATTGCAACATAAAACATAGGTTATATGAGAAATATTAAATCCTAAGTTGAGTTGAAATTTTACAACATATCATTCAAGAATGATTTCATGTGCAAATGGGTCATTTTATCATAAACTTACCACATTGCTTCAATGTTTCAAACTAATAACCCAAGTATTATTGTTACCTTCAATCAAATCTATTCACACCTTTATAACTTACATTTAAAAACTAAATCAACTAAAAAAATCATTTACAATCATGATCAATTCCAATCGTGTAACATACCACAATGAGCACAATCGAACAACCTATCCCTTTGATTACCACAAAATGTATGTTATTGAAAACAATATTGTTGAAAATGAAAACAACCAAATTGAAAACATAATAAATAGTGATGCAATGTTAAGGTATCAAATTGTGGCAAATCCATCAAATTTTAAAAAGATCAACACATTTAATATATATAATGTGCAACTAAGAAGTCTTATAACTTTTGTGCAAATTTGGTAACTTCAAGGACATGCACATAATAATATAGTAGCAATATATTGGCTAATGTAAAATCAACTCAACCCATATTGCCTTGACTCCCACATGATGAAGCTATTATTGGTGTGTAATTAAAACAACAATTAGATTACCAATCTCCATTGCTCGGTTATTAGACTAAATTTTATCATGTTAGCATTAGATGATCCATTGGGAAAACTACTATATGAAACATTACATACATCAATTTGTCCCCATTGGAGTAGTATGTTTGCATGTTAGTGCAACAATGCTAACAATCTACACCAAATATGATATTAATGAATCTTTTAATGAAAAAAAAATCACAAAATTGTTTTGAAGAAATTCAAAAACATACAACTATTGATTCATTGATACAAATGAAATTCATGATGACCATGAACATATGTGAAGTCTTGCATCAAGTAAAGAATTCAAGCCATTGTGTCCATATCAAGACACACAAAGTGAAATAATCTACTTTTTGATATTATTTTGTTGAGCAACCTTGTGGAAGTATAATCACATCAAAATTTTCATACCTAAAACTTGCTCAATGGGAACTTTTCCATAAAGATCACAATTTTACAACCTACATACCTAAACTATTATTAAAAGGAATACAATTTCTAATTCATAAAAATAATTTTGTTCCTCCTCCATTGAAATTTGAAAAGGGAAATTATTATGGTGTGAATTTAAAGGTCAAATGTATTAAGGATAAACCAAATCTAGATGTCATTTTGCATTTCAACTTGGGATTTTTTCAAGTTTATGAACATCCTTTGACTATTTGGAACAAATGTGTAAAATTGTTTTTGGCAACAATTCAACAAATTGAGCCCACCAACATTTTTTGTTACTTTCACAATTGTTGAAAGTAAATGGACACCATTATTCAAATCATTTGTAGAATTTGAATCATAATTTTATTAAAATCAATGTTAATTTTGGAATCTAAGCATATCATTAATTTGATAAGGACTAGTCTTATAACTTATGCAAGATACTAAGAATGTCACATGAATGCATTAAATATATATCATAGTACCTTTATCATTTAGGCATAAATTAAAATATTTTTCAGTTTTGCTGAACTTTAAAGAAATTGTTTATTATTTGTGCTGAAATTTTATTAAAATCAAAATTTCAACTATCAAGTTTGAATTGCAAACCTTCTAGGACCAAAACTTAGAATTGAGTTAGTCTAGACACATTAGAATTTTCTATAACTCTAACAACAACTTGTTTATTTTTTTGTATAATCATTACTACCGAAAATTGCAGAATTAGAAAACCAAATGCTGAAGTTAAAATTTAAAATTTAATTAATTATTCGGCAACAAATTGCCGAAATGGTGAAGGTACTAGGTATATGTGTATGAAATATAGTTCAACTTTTGAACCTTAAAAGATTGTTTTTCCAACATAGAGACTCGTCAATCTTGTGGAAATAACATTGTCATAGGATTTTTTGGATAAAATGCACACATACATGGAATACATAGTAATAATGAAATTGAAAACTTCATTGACATGCATATAACATGTGATTATAGACTTTTGGATAATGGCTTTAAAAAACCTAAATACATTGTTAAAAAATATAGGAAAAAAAATTATATGCTATTTCAATTATCCTTGGTCTCTAATGGAGAAAAAAACCATGTTGGAATCAAATCCCAAAATTACAAATCTGTCAAGGTGAATCACCTTATTCTATGAATGATCACATCTTGAATTTCCAAATATTGTTAATCTAAAAAATGAGATGAATTTTCACAAAAATCTTCAAATATTTCATGTTGATAAACATATTTACATTTTTTCAAAATTAGTTAAATAAACACCAAAAATATTATGCATGCAACAACATATTTCAAACCAATCTTTTTGTTAACATGTGTGCTTAAGAAACATGTGCAAGCAAGCAAATGTAAATGCCCAATCCATTTTGGGTCCTTCTATTGTTGCTAACTACTATTACACAAATGTGTCAAATCTCTCACAAGTTGATAATGTCATTTCTATAATAGATCAATGCAACCAAGATAAAATAGAATCAAATATTATAATTTGAGAAATAAAATATGTTATATTGAATGATCAAAAAATGCTAGCACAATTAACAACCTATGTGGTTCATTCAATTCCACTTTATCAAAGAAATCACATTACAATTTTTTAATTTGTTACTAATGGAAAAACACACACTTTTTTTTTTAAGACACCCATGTTTTGAAACAATTCCCTCATGATTCTACAAATGTTAAATGTTAATATGTTATAGATAAATATATGTGTAGATCTCAAACATAGATTTAATTAAACTCGGTTGAACCAATTGTTAATTCAATAATTTGTATGATCATAATATCACAAAGAGGAAGAAAAATCATATTATTGATATGTACATAATGATTATTTAGTTGACATTTAGACATGACTATTGCATGAAATAGTTATTATTGTTCCATCCACTTGTGGAGAACAAAAATAATTTGAAAGGAAACCATACAACTTGGCATGACACATACAAAGTTCATGAACCTCTAATTATAAAAATATGAAAAGAATGTGTCTATGATTTTCATATTCACAATGAGCATATATCTCTTTGGGAAGATTTGGAAAACCAAGTTCAAAATTTGGCAACCACAAATGATATGAATATATAGATTGACAATTTTCCATTTACACAAGTTACATCACCGATTCAAGATTTTGCAAATTGTCTTGGCATACAAAATTGTTAACTAAGTAGTGATTTATGGATTATGTCTACCCATTCACAATATAAGGTGACTCAATTTTGGCAATAAATAATGCACAAAAAGTTTATTTGGTAGTGTTAAAATGATAGTCTATTGTGATATCATTGTTTAAGTGGGGGATTACAAGGTGGTTGTTAACATGTAAAACTATCTAAAGTATTTAATTCCATAAGGTTCCTAGTGACTAATAGTTATTAATGGTATACTTACTATTCGTTACCCAAGGGGTGAAGCTAGTGGGATTAGGTAGCTTGGGTTAGTGAATGGTTGGGGGTAATTATTGAATTATTTAGGAGATTTCTAGGAAGGATTTAGATAAATGCCCTATTTTATAAGGGTCGATGTGGGCCTTATGTGTGGTATGTGGAGAAGGGGGATAAAGGAAGTGGGAGAGGATGAACGGATTCATTAAAATTTGTGTTAGCTATGGAAAGCTTTCCTTAGAGAGTGATGTGAGGAATGAAGAAAGGTGTATGTACTTAATATGTGATTTTAATGGAATATGGTTAAAGGATTCAAGTCTATTGTGTTGCATTATTGTTGTACTAAGTGTGGAAGGTAGAGTAAAGTATTTTATGTAAGTAGGATGCTTCCTAGAGTTAATCTCTCTACATTTATTTAGGATAGAGAGTATTGGGCTAACCATGGGTAGTTTTTGGAACACCAAGCTACTGGTTGCCATAGAAGAGTAGTAATTAATCTTTGGGTGGTGGGAATTAAAAGAGGAGCAGACTATCAAGTTATCATTCTGTAAGCCAAAAGGCACTGTTGTAGGCAACAAGCAAGAGCTCAAAGGGAAAACATATGGTTACATAAGGTACATAGCAAAGGAAGGACTTTTGGAATGTTTTAGGTGGCAAACAAACCACCAAATAATTAACATGCAAGGGGAAGGAGGGACAACAATGGTATAAAGGTTTGCAAACCCCCTAGGTAATATTTTGGGGGCATTGAAGGTATTGTGGAACCAAGGAGAATAACCATTCCTAGGTTTTCTCTTCCTTTCTCATATTGCTCCTTTCCCCACATTCCATTCCCCATTCTTTAATTGAAATTACTTATAAGAAGGTAGCTTTGGTCATGGACATTATTTTCCTTATTCATGGTATGACCTCTTATTTCCTACTTGAGTAGTTGTAATAAAGTAAAATAGGGAGGGTAGTTCTTTACCTAGAGAAATAAAGTATCAACCTTGTCCCTTGGTCTTACCCCCCTAGAGGATGGTAATGATTGGGGGTCGTAATTTTTGCTATTAACAATGGTTAATGAACTAATAAACATTATGTAAATAAAACCCATTTAAATAAATTTTTAATATACTTGTTAATATATATATTCTTGAAACTTATCAAAAATTGATTATGATACGAAATCTTGAAAATAAGGTCCATTCAAAACAAAAATCCATGACTTTTTTTGGTTAAGTTTTTCTCAACAAAATGTTTGCATTTGTGTTTTTTTTGCTTTAATATATCATATATTGAATCCCTATAAAATACCCCCAAAAAAATCAATAAAGAAAAATGTATTTATATAAAGTCATAAATATAAGACTATTCCATATTTTTCAACTTCAAATGTTTATTATTCTATATTTGGTGTATACATAGTGCAATTTTGTATATAAACGTATTTTTATTCAAGTTGACAATTTGAATCTAGTGGCAAATTTTGCATAGTGATGATTTTATGGCATGTCAATGCACAACACTTTACAAAAAAATTATGGCACAAAAATTGACCCATCTTATCTTGTAACAACCCAAACCTCCACCATTCAAAATCCCAATAATGGAGGATTTGAAAATTACATATTGTAAGAGGAAGAATTCAACCATCACTTTAAAAATTCAACATTAAACAATCTAGTTTTTTTTATGACATAATGTATAGGAAAATAATTGATTCCAACACACTATTCACTTGTTTTTGTTGGAGGTTCATGAATAGGTAAACATTCACATTATTGGAATGTTTCTTATTCAAGATTTATTGCACTAACTAATAAACACTTTGAATATGACCTTCTAAAAAATATATCTTATAATGGTGTACATTGGTAAAACAACATTTTGTATAGATGGAACAACTATTCATTCAAGTCTTAATTATTTACCAAATTGTAAGGATTTGCCATCATTAAGATTTGATTGTTTGGATATTTTAATTTTAAAAGTATTACAAATTACAATTAAGATGGTTTTGGATGAAATTTCAATGGTGGGCAATAAAATATTAAAATTTGTTGATCAAAATTTGAGATCTATCAAATGCATGCACACAAATTATTTTGGTCATCTAGCTTATCTAAGCATCATCACAACTAGTGATTTTTATCGAGCCCAACTAATTATAGATACTCCAATTTGTTAACCAAATAAGAACAATATCAATTTTTTAAGACTAGATTTTTGGAGTGAAAGTAAATGCTATCAACTTGCGCAATTTATTTGTCAACACAATGACTTACTTATTCAAAATTAAATATTGACATCATCAAAAGATTCTTTTTTTGTGTACTTCCAATTAATATAAACCCAAGTTGTTTTAGGAGTTTATATTTTTTTGGAATTTATAATATGCAATAACATTATTTGGAATTCAAAATATATCACAAAAAAACTCAATTTCTCATATATCAAATTTAATACAATTGAAATTTAAAATGAATTTTATTTATAATTAAAATATATTGTTGGTTTTTATAACTACATGAAATTTGTGGTAAAATACAACATAATGAATTTTTAAGAAACAATGTTAACCTACCCAAATTAAAGTTTTTCAATTAATCATGCCATATTTTTTGCCATATTGCAAAAGTCTTGAAAATATTGGAATTTTTCTTCTTGAAAACAAATTGAAAAACTTTAAATGATGTTAAACCACAAATCATTTTAAAATTTTTAATGAAACTCACTTTGAAACTTTGTGTGAAATAAATGCATATAAAATTGGGAGTTACAATTCTTAAAGCTTTTCAAAAAAGCTCATCTATTACACTTGAATTCAACAAAAAATGGCAGTGTTGCAAAAACATTTAAGTAAAGTGTTTCAAGGTTTTTCAAAACAAACATTTTTCTTATAACTATTGAAAGCTCAACATATGGGTAAAACTCATGTTGTAGGCAAATTGAAATAAGTAAACATCATCAAATCATTGTTGTTTTGGGTGTAATGTGTTCCATCCTTTTTGTAGCAAGTCTTGTCACCACCATGTTCATCAAAAGACATCAAGTTCAAGTGGGCTGGGAATTTTCCAAAGCTCACATATTGTCTTGACTGGGACATGATTCAATAATTGATAGCTAGTATTTAATTTCTTGTCTTCATAGTTGCAACTTCAAATTTTAAAAATATCGATTTGCTTATCACACACATCGAGTTGATATGTATTATTCCATCTCAATGTTGATTATGCATTTCATATGAATTTGGTCACCAACACAAAATTTGTACAAGCTTTTAGCGATGATGATTCATGTCCAAAATTCCTGGTTCAATGAACAATCCAACACATATTAAAATTCAAATAGTTAGACATGATCATATAAAAAATGCAAGTTCCCAAGTGTTTTCTTAAGAAAATTCTCACAAGCTTGCATAACATTAACTAGCAAACGTAAGAATTAATGTTGCATCTACAATCCATAGTTGAATCAAAGTTTTTTTTTCTTAGAAAATTCACCAAAACAAGGTTTTGAAATATTGAAATTCTATGAAATTCACAAATGATGAACAAAAAATTAGTGCATATATAATGAACAAGCAATCTTTTTGTGTTAAGGAATGATGATGATGATGACCCACCGCCATCAATGTTTTTATACCGTGCTGGAAGTTGTGCTAGATGATCTCATCAATAAGGATCCTCCATTTCCACATGAATTTCCATAAGAAATAGCAAATCCGATTCCATGTCTGGAGTTGGTTCCAAAGGCGCAAATGACCGATACAATTAGACCAACCAATAAAGGTACCGTTTTCACAATGGAACCGGAAATATTTGAATATAAACAAGTGGTAACAGGTGCTGTCAAAAGTGAAATGGTGGCAAAGGCTATTACAGATACAATAGCATTCACAAAATCGTCAAATTGTAGCATATATTTCGTGCCTCCACCTATGTAGGTCGAACCTTGTATACCTGCAATGTTCAAATTCCTGAAATTTGGATTCCACAATCCTATTGTCGTCACAACTCCATAATACAACACACCATTCTCAGCCTTGTAGCTGTCTGTGAATGAAGAAAGGCAACATAAGATGCTCAAGACAATGAGGGTGATGATGGTCACGACTTTTTCCGTTGTATGGCAATTGCCATTGTTGGTAGCTAGTGGTACCAATAATTGAAAGACCAAGAACGTACCGGTGGGAAGCACATTTGCCAATTGGGTAAGTATGTCTGTTGAGATTGTGAAGGTTGTGGAACACATGGATGATGTTGATGAAGACATCTTCGAAGAGGATATACTTCCGCAACTATAGCCAAAAACAATTCAGGCAAATACTATTGATTGATTGAGTGTACAAGCTCAAGACTCATTTGAAATCGAATATAATTATTCCAACAACTCCTTTTGAAAGAGAGATATTCCATAAAAAATTTCTCCTTCTTATATCCTTGAATGAAAGAAAATCACACACAACTATTGGCACCTTTGAAATTAGGTTCCAATTCCCCCATGGGAACAAAAATTTGACTTGTGGTCACATCATGATCCACGTATATAATGATATGGGGTTCATAAGATTCACAACTCCATGCTACCCGCATGTGAGTTCCCATCGTGAAAATGCTTTTCACTTTTTGGATCCTCAAAACAAGAAAAACATTGACCCATAAAACAATGAGGTTGAAGTTGTTGCATGATGTTTAATTTCACATCTCTTGCGCAACATGTTCATGAACTCTTGAAGAACTTCTTGCAATTTGACAAGCATGGAAAGGATAGAAAACATGACATTTTTGATCCAATGAAATTCAAAATCTTGATTCCCAACTCATCAAAATTCTCTTCTAGTATCAAGCAAGTTGAATCTTTGACATGCGAGAGAGAAGAGAAACAACTCGACTTTCAAGAGGAAACTTACGAATTCACCAAAAGGTTTACAACAATAGAATCCAAACAAAAACTCAAGAGAAAACTAAGGAATTCACAACAGAAGATTTGCAACAAAACCCAACAACTTAAAAAAAAAACCTTGGAATTTATAGAAACAAAATAAAAAATCAACCACTACAAACATACAAAGGCAAGCGATCTAGAATACTTAGAAGAGTTGTGATGTAGATAGTACTTGCCATTTCTTTTATGACATTGTCAACACACAAAGAAAATAAAACACACAAAGGAAGAAAAGAAAGTGGAGAGTCGAAAATCATCTCCATGACACAAAAAGAGTTGGAGAAAGACACAACAACACAAACCACGAACTCATCACCATAAAGAGTGAGGGAGGGAGGGAGCTGATGACCAACTCTCTTTCTCTCTTTCATCTCTCTCTCATCTCTCCTTTTGCCTTGCAATGCACTCTTGTTGTAGAGTCCTCTCTTTTGCTCTTTGTGCCTTGATCTACACTTCTAGTGTAAAAAGTCCTCCCTCAGCTGGCTGTTCCTGAGGGAAGAAGCAATGACCCACCCAACCCCACCTTCCCCCCCAAAAAAAAAGCTTTTACCCAACTGCCATTCCTAAAGGCTCATCAACTTGGCAAGCAACAACATGAATAGTAAGAATTATAGAAGGCTATGGAACTTTCAATTTGGCCCCACACCACACCACACTTCACTTTGAGGAAAGGAAAGGAAAATGCCCATGAGTTGTTACTAGGTAGTGTACCCTAGTAGGTAAAGCTTTAGAAGGAACCCACCCCCAAAGAAGGCTTTTGGAAGGGTTTAGGGTTTAACCCTTCTTCTTGAGTGAATTAAGAGTTCAATGCATAGTATGGAGGCTAGTTGGAGACAACAACCAGGGTTGGGTTTTTTTTTAACCATGGTATCGGTGTAAAAAAAAATGTAGGTGCTAGGGTTCACTCCTTTGGGTGTGAAGTTTGAACCAACCAGCCCAGCAACTACATTGGAACCATGGTAAAAGACTCAAAATTCATCGAAATAAATAAATAAATATATTTATTTAAAAATAATAATTTAAATATTACAAATATCCCATTGCTTAGACTAATTCAAGGGTTATGAGGTAACCAGTTAGGGGGGAAAAAAGGGCAAAACAAAAAAAAAAAACATAAGCCTTTTAAAATTAAAAAAAATCATTGTTGGCTTTGTAAGCCAATTCTTGTCACAGCTGACTGGTCCAGTTCTTGTGAACTGGTAAAATGTAACAGGACTGCACCCCTTCTTCTGTGGTTGTGGAATATATATATATATATATTTTTTTTGAATTTAAAAAAAAAATTGAATTTAATTTTGAAAAATAAATAAAACAAAAATTGGCTCTGCCCAATAGGAAAAGATTTTAAAATATTATTATATAAATATATTTTTTAAATTTATTTTATAAATTTATTTATTATATAAATAAGAAACTGTTTGTGTCCCCAGACAAGAGCAGCAGCAGCGGCAAGCACACTCTCTTCTGCAAGACGAAGACGAAGACGAAGAAGCAGCAGCTCGTCTGTTGTCACTCCATTTCTTCTTCGGGAGTTTTGCCAGCGAGAGTGAGAGAGAAATAGAGAAAGAGGGAGTGAGCTTTGGTTTTTCTTTTTTCCCGTAGAGTCCGTGGAAGGAAAAGATATGTAGCCGTGGTTTTGGAAGCAGGAAACAGAGAAGAGAAGAGAAGAGAAGAGAAGGGAAGAGGAAGAGGACGAGGACTAGGACTAGGACTAGGAGGAAGGGAATACGTTTTAGTTCTTTTTTTTGTAGAGTAATAAGGGAGAGTGTGATTGCATTGTCGGACTGGACGTGAGGCGGGAGGGAATAGAGAACAAGAAGATATGAGTCATATGAATGACCCTGCAAAGAGGGTTTGTAGTTTTCTTGGTTTCGTGAAAGGTGTGAAGGGAATGCAGGAATGCAGGAAGGAATGAAGGAAGGAAGTAAGAGAAGGAAGACGGGTGTGCTATGATAACTGTAATGTGCTGATCGTCGTCGTCGTCGTCGTCGTCGTGCTCAGGTTTTGGATCTGATAGCACCTAATAGTAGCTCTCGGACTGCCAGGAGCGTGGCGGGAAAACAAAGGAATTTGCCTTTGGAGGTGGATGGAACAAGGTCAGTGGCAGGTGAAGGGAATAGAGAGGGAGGAAGAAGATGCGTCCATGGAACAAAGGTAGCAGGTGAAACGAGGAAGAAATCAGTTAGGAGGCGGAGGAGCATGGAACAGCAAGCCTCGGAAGAAAGGTAATGGCATAGCCGTAGTGCAAAAGGCTTTTGACAATGCGGGCTATTCTTTCTGCAATCTCTATGTTCCGCTTTTGTGACTGTTCTCACAGTTGCAATCTTGACTGGAAACAATGCATGTTCCTCGTCAAAGCTCTAGCTATGTAACTGTGCAACTTGAACTACATTTTCAGAATGTGCACATTGTAACAGCTGCTACATCTATCTACTTTAAGCTTTGGTCATCAATCTGTTCTCCATGCAATTTTCTTCAGTGTTGGTTTGCACGTTCTTTGTACCATCAATCATCAGCTGTATTGGGGCATTGTGATTTTTTGTCAAGCTGGAAATGGTTTAGGGCGTTCTTGTCCCACTCAAGGGTTTTTGTTTGGTCATCAATCTGTTCTCCAAATGTTGCTATTTTCTTGAGTGCCAGTTTGCACATTCTTTGTATCATCATCAGCTGTATTGCAGCATGGTCATTGTGATTTTTTGTCAAGCTGGAAATGGGTAAGGATGTTGTTGTTTTGCTGACAGATGAGAATTGCTTGGCAGATTGGAGTCTGTAGCATGAGGGAGGAGAAATATAGCCCATGAATCATGAGCACTGCTGCACAAGAAAGGGTCCATCTAGGCCATGCATTCAATCCAAATGCTCATCTGAATGCTGAAAAGCAAAGGCCATCTACTTTTCTGGTATATATCTGTAGTGCTGCAGACAGAGTTGGTACCCATGTCAGAAAAGCTCTAGATGATTTTCTGCTCCTGGCGGGTGTTCCTCAGAAGTGATCTCCAATTTGAACATGCCCTTGCTGGTGATGTTTCTGATGGTCCTGATTACTGCCCTGATTGTAGCCTCTGTGTGTGTGTGGAAATAAACAGATTTTCTGGCAAGACAATGTATTTGTGCCTGGTGGTGGTCTCTGAGTGAATCAGAGTGAGATCTGATGGAGGCAGGTTCAGAAGACAGATATGAGTTCAGTATGGATGGTGCAAGCTCATGCCTGAGTATGGATGCCGTTAGCTCAGATTTGTTAGGGGATGGAGCTGTGAGCTTTAGTCTTACACATGGAGAAGATGTTGGCAGCAGTTCTTCAGGAGGATCTTCTCCCCTCGGGTGGCCTTTGGGCAAAAGGGGGAGACGTAGTGTAGACCCTTCACCATCTTCATCTAACTTAACCAATGGAAGGGATACATATAAATGGGAACACAAAATGGAGATCAGAGAAACAGACCTTGCAGGTGATTTCACTTTGCATTGTGACTCTTTGGCCTTTCCTGTTTTGTTTTCAAGATGTCCAGCGATTGTTGGAATTGAGGAGTTGTCACAAATCCTACCTCAACATGGATTATACCTGAAGGTTTTTACAACTCAGGGAATTGTTCAGAGTACCTTGAATGTTTGTGCCCTGTCAACAAATTGATGCATCTACAATGATGTGCAGAATAGTCTATTCAATTTGCACTTCATTAAATCATTTCTGTGGGTTCAAATATTGGACTCATTGGGGGATTGTCTCAGCATATGTGTGAAACCCTGAAGCATTTCCTCATCTGCGTATGAGATCCTTTGTGAAGTGTGTTCAGAACTGGCATTATGTCATAGTTGGTACCAAAACATCCACAATTTTCTTTATGAGTCACTTGGACACTGTTCTGCTTCTGGTTGTCCAGAGACACTAGCAACCATTGAACTACTATTAAAGCAGTACTATCCGTAGCTATGGAACTTGAATTTTCATGTGTACGGTTTATGTACCTTATCTGCTGGATGGTCTGATTCCTGTGGGGCTTCTTTGTGTTTCCATGTGATACAGAGGTGGAGATGATGAAAGAGAAGTTTGCAAAGCTTTTGTTGGGAGAAGATATGTCTGGTGGTGCCAAGGGTGTCTGCACAGCAATGGCCATTTCAAACGCCATCACTAACCTTTCAGGTACATGTATTTTTGGTTGAGGTACTAACTCTATACTTCCTTGGAGCTACTGTGGTTTGATCACAGCACCTTGGATTGTTGTATACAAACACTATTGTAGCCATTTTTTATCTGCACACCCTTTTCTTTTACCTGTCAGTGTTTTATACCCACACGAAAGGATATTTTCTGCTCAGCAGTTAGTGTGTTCTTGACATTGATGCAGCTTCCATCTTTGGGCAGCTCTGGAAATTAGAGCCATTCCCTGCAGAGCGACGCACTGTCTGGCGGAGAGAAATGGAATGGCTTCTCTCTGTCAGTGATCACATTGTGGAGCTTGTTCCTACATTGCAAACTTTTCCAGATGGTAGTACTTCGGAGGTTAGGATGACTCAGTTGGTTTTTTGGTTCTTGCTCTAGTGTCTGGTTAGTTCACATACTTGAGTTTTGTCTAGCTACAAAGCTGACAATCTGAAAAAAGGTTGCAATGATGTACCATAGAGTCCTAGTTCATATTCTTATGGCAACCCCACGTTTGATGCTGCAGGTGATGGTCAGTAGGCCACGGTCAGACCTTCAATTGAACTTACCAGCTTTGCAGAAGCTAGAGAACATGCTCCTTGTATGTGCAGTAACTCTTGAAGCTGATAGGCTTTTCCCAGTAAATTTGTTTCTCTCTTGAAATTATATGTCTCAAGTATTGTGTTTTAATTTCAAGCCTGTCATAATGGTATCAACCAAGTTGAACGATTGGAAACAAGTTGAAGGTTGGACCAATTTCAGTACTATACCACATGACATGGCTGTTTAGCACAAAGTTGTTGACTTGTCTTCCCCTCTCTTTGTCTCTTGTTCTGCCAGAACTCATTAGACATTTACCGCGAAACGGAATTTTGGTATGTTGACCGTGGAATTGCTGTTGCTGAAAAAATCAACCAAGTGGACTCAAAGGACTCTGTTCAAAGGCAAGAAGAGAAATGGTGGTTGCCAACTCCAAAGGTACCAGTCAGTGGTCTGAGTGAAGCATCAAGGAAACTATTGCATCACCAAAGGGATGCCACTAGTCAAATCCTCAAAGCAGCCATGGCAATTAATTCCCAGGTTTTGTCTGAAATGGAGATTCCACACATCTACTTGAATTCTCTTCCGAAGGTGACTATCATCACTAGCTCTATCCATCAGCCCTGTATGGTTTATGTCTTTGATTGAACACCTGGTTCTGTTTTATTTCAGAGAAGTTAGGGCCCTTTTATGTCTGGTCAAAAATGTCTCTAATCTTGTTAGAAGTTTATCCCACTATTTTTAATCAGATTGACAGAAGATCAAAAGTTACTGATACTTATGAAGAAATGGAAGTTGTGTTCACATGTTTGCTTCTCATTTCAACTTGCATAGTGTCTGATATTCTACTTGATTTTTGCAGAATGGGAGGTCAAGCCTTGGAGATGTACTATACCGAACTATATCTTCTGACAACTTCTCAGCTGAAGGATTCCTATCCACACTGGACACTTCAGATGAGCACAGCATACTAGATTTAGCAAACCGATTAGAGACCACAGTACTTGTATGGGGGCAGCAGACTCACTTGAGACACTCACAGGTGTGGGCTAAAGGAATGAAATCCAATGCAAAAGCATCATGGGGAAAGGTGAGGGAGTTTGTCGGTGAGGTGGATAGAAGGGTGCTGTTAGCAGATAGAGTAGAGAGTGTGCTAATCAGTCTGAAGCAGCGTGTCCCAGGGCTGCCACAGACTTCCTTGGACACCAACAAAATCCAATTCAACAGGGTGGGCATCTCTGAGGACTTTTGCAAGTAGTCAATAACCTGTGCAAGCATTCCTGGATTATTAGCTCCATATTCTCAGAAAGAGGTTGCAGGAAATGTGTACAGATGCATTAGCTTCCCTTAAAACTGACGACTTTTTGTGGACGGGTTTGCAGGATGTTGGGTATTCAATATTGGAGAGCTACTCACGAGTGCTTGAAAGTTTGGCATTCAACATCATTGCACGGATTGATGATGTTCAGTATGCGGATGACCTAGCGATACGCGCACTATCACCAGCAATTGCACCAGAAAGAGATTGCAATACAGAGTCACATCCCTGTCACGATAGATCAGATGGTGCATTCAACACACAGTTGACTGCTGTTAGCACTCCTTACGACACTCCCTCTGTTTCTCCAAGTGCATCTCCTCCTAGTCCCAATGTGATCACTGATGCTCCTCGTGACAGTCTGAGAAGGCCTGGATCACTATTCTCTTCTTTCAGCAAAGTCATATCAGAGTACACAGGTTATGGAGGCAATCTTGAGAGCACTAGTAATGCTCTTCACTGCCCGCCCGCTGGGCATGAATAGATAAAGCGTCAGCTGGGCATCTGAGCATAGCTCATGCTCTGTAAATTTAGCAAATCCTTCGTGCGTTTTGAGTTGGAGCAAGGTAGTGGCTTCTTCATCAACTTACAAGCATGCAAATTGTAATCAAGTAGAAATCATAAACATTTTGAGGAGGGTTCCCAGGGGTATTTGATTGCGCTTCTGGAGCTCACAATCGTAAGCTGAGTAGCAACATTGCGGGGAGCTGCCTGATTTATTTGTAGTACATTATTTTTGTTGATAGGTGAATCATACTAATGAAAAGGTAGGGGGTCTTTTTGGCTCCCCATTCAATAGCACTTGTGCTTGCCATAATCCATAGTGCAATTTTGGCAATTAGAGTGAGTGAGTGAAGGAAGGGGGAGGGGGGTTTGTGCTTAGTTAGAAAATACATTAGTTGTGACAATTTGAGATTTCAATTGTTTTTAAATGCTTGATGTATATGAATGATATAAACTAGTGTGGCATGTGTTATTGGCCCAAGTGTGAAAATGATCAAGGATGTCCCTTTTAAACCTTGGATCTTTGTATTGTACACATTTTAAATTATCGTTCCTAGCACCACATGCATTGGATATTACAAAAGTTCATGAGTTCTTATACAAAGAATGTTTAATTTATATGCATATTGAAAATTCAATCTCATTTGCTCACAAGATTTGATTTTCATGTCACCTAGTTTTTAAGCATCTCTTCACCATCCCACACTACAATGTGTGTTTTGCACTCTCTATGAGTCGCAATATCGAACATCGTCTTACCTCAATAGTTGCAAAGGTTGTTAATCCAATTGCTTTTACAACTTGACTACAATCATCATAAAAGACATTTCAAAGAATTCACTTTCTTCTAGTGGCTTTTATTCTTCGAACAAACATAACAAAATTAGCCCCACCTCCTTAATTTCCATGCATGTCACACTATGGCCAACTATTAGCAAAACCCATCATATGATATTGAAATGTTGAGAGGATTTTGTGAACTTAGTTTTGGGTGTATTTTCAACACAAAGTTCTATTAGAACAACTTGTTTCACTACTAGAAGATGAAAATCATGAACATCACAACTAGTATTTCTTTAATTATAAATTTTAAAAATCATATGATTTTTTTATGAAGGAAAAAAAAAAATTTAACCCAAATTTGTTTTGAAATTCAATAGCAATTTTTCATGTGTTCATTTGTAATAGTTGCATTGTACACAAATTTTGGCTTTAAATTTCAATGTCTTTTTGTTCATGTAGCTTAATTTATCATAATAAAAAGGTTGCCATCTAATGTTGTCCTAAAGATTTCACATTTTTCATGCTAAATATAAACATTTTAGATAAGATCATGCCACATTTTCTATCCATCACATTTTGACCAAAACTTTTACATGTAGCTATTTAATTGCATTTCCATATTTGGGTGCTTGAAACCTATTTGGCCCTTGCATTTTATTTTTGCAATAATTTATTTTATATTTAAAGATTTGTTTCAAATTTTCTACTATCTTCATATAAATAAGCACAAATATGTTTAGTTAAATCCAAGTTTTATATAATATTCAAACAAATTGTATTTGCACAACTTTGGTTACTTTCACTTGGAGATGGGATGAATGTTGGAAAGAAAGCTAAACAAAAAAGGAATTGAAGAAAATGAGAAGACAAATGAAAAAAACATTACAAGCGTATTTGGGTAATGTAAAGAGCAATGTTTTCTTCTTTTTTAAAATTCTAACTACATGTTAGAAAATATTTTTTTTAAAAAAGAATCATGTTATATTTTTGCAACCTTTTGGATATTGTTTAAATATGGTAAATTTGGCACATTTTTTGCAAATCCTTTGCATGAATTGCAAATTGGATTTTTTGGGTCACCAAATGGCAAACATTTGCCAAAAAAGCATTGGTGGAAATCTTCAAATGTGTGACATGAAAAAAAAAAGCACAACATGCTAAAATTTGGGTAGAATTAAAAAGAGCTTTAGGATTCTTGCAACAACAATGTGGGGAATACAACTTAATACAAATACTATGATGGCATTGAGCCAGGTTTGTTATTTTAAACATTGTTAGGTTGGGTTGGTGCAATGGCTCTTGCAACAAAAAAAACAATTCTCCATTTCACCAAAACTTGTGTTTTGTTCTTATAAAGAAAGAAAAGTCTAACAAGAAATCCAATATCATATTGAAACAAATGTTTATCTTGAGTGGAGTTAAACCTAATGATAGGGAAGGAAATAGTTTAAAGTGGTCATCAAGATCAAATTCAAATTTCCATGTCTTTTGCATAAATTAATAAAATCAAACCTCCATACTTTGATGAAAAAAGGGACATTTAGCTCGTCATTTGAACAACTCAACTACCACTCTCCCATTAATTAGTTTGGCATTAAATGATTCCCAAAAAAATAAAAATAAATAAATTGTATTGTTGGAAATTTTGAAAACCAAGGGATCAAACTCCTAACCTCATGCAAGCTAATGACTATTCTCATATTGGAGCTTGGGAATGATGGGTTGGTCAAATGGTTTTTGCAAAATATGACTTCTGTTATTTATTTCCTCTTGTGTTTATTTGGTATTTATAAATATATTTAATCTATTTTTCTAATATTATTGGTGATTAACTTATAATAATTAATATTTTCATGTTTTTAATGCAAAACTTCCCTTAATAACATCCAATCCATTCAATAAATTAAAATTTATGTGTGTTTTGAATTGGTGATGCATGAATAGAACCCCATGATCCACAATCACATCAAAATTGTGAAATGGTAGTTCATTCATAACTTTATAAATTTCAACCAAATTTATGGAAAATCAACAAACATTTACTAATAAATGGAATCACATGTGTGTGTGTATAACAATGTCACCAATCATGATTAGATGTTCTAGGGATGGAAATAATTTTACTTTATGTTTGCATCATGGACATCTTGGTGTGATCTTGGTCTATAATTTAAAATTTTAAAAATAATAATAAATGTATGCATGCCACTTGTAAAAATTTCAGATGCATACATATATTTTTTACACTTACACAAGGCCATTGTAAATATTTGTCAAATACACTTACACAAATGACCTAAATGTTTTGGGGGCATGTAAGTGTATAAACTTAAGTTTTATGTACAATCACCCTATCTTTGAGCCTCCTTTCACCCCTGAACCCTTTTCAACGTAAAGTAAATACATTCTTATTAAATCTAGGTATGAAATGCTGAAACTCAGCATTTAATGCATAAGTTTCAATAATAATTATAGTAGATGTCCAGGTAGGAGTAGTGAAATTATATGTAGCAACTATGGAGGCACTAAGGAAAAAGGAAAGACATGGTGAACTTAGTTTACCACAAAAATTGATGGTTTTCTAAAATCCTCTCCCCCTGGCTTTGAATGTTAATGTATTTTGTTTGGGTTTTTTAAAAAAGATTTCACCTTGTTTATGACCAAATTCAGGGTTCTAATGTTGTGTTTTCCTAGCTTCAAAGATAACTTTACCATATGCCCTTAATGATTATACCTTTTTAGAAATTCATATTAATTAATTGTGGGTGCTTGTTTTGACCTTTTTTATTGGCAACATGTCATTTGGTTGGCCTATCATCAAAAATTTATGAAATCCCTCTTCCTCAAGTAGAAATCATATTTTTTACATTGATTTACATTTACATTATTTAACATAGTCATGTCAAATGATATAAGTGTATTTTTTTTTATGCTTATACTATTTTTCATGGTCATGTAAAATCATATTTATTTATTTATTTTTACACTTACACGGTTTTACACGACTTAAAATAATTTACATGATTTTACACTTGCACTTACACATTCCATGTTCTACATTTACACTTACACAAAATGTAAATAATTTTTTTTCATGGGATTTACACTTAGACTGTAAATCCAAAATCATTTACACACACAACACTAGTAATTTCATCCATAACCCTCTTCATATATGTGGGTTTCAATTTTCAAATTGTGATTTTGTAATTGTTAATGTTGAATGTGTTGTTGATTTGTCAATAATATTCTCAGTTTTTTAGAAATTAATAATAAAATATTTAATTTTCCCATTGCCCCATGTGTACAGTATCATTAAACAAAATAGAAAACATAGGTATTTAAATACATACATTGGTCTTCATTCAACTTTCAATTCATTGTGAAATAAATTTTTGTTTCATCAAAATCCATTTTCATTGTATTATAATTGTCCATAATTTTGGGTTTTGAACATCCTTACATGTTTTTATTATAATCAATAATCATACTTTTGATTGCTTGTAATTACCACATGCATCAATATTATGATAAATTAAAACATAAAAGGATTTTAAATCATTTTCTTATATAATGAAACATTGTGACAAAACACAAAATTTTAAAAAGGTGAAATCAAAAATGACATTCATTGATTTATAATTCACTTGTAATTAATAAATAATTTAGAGGCAATTTTGCATGGAATATACAACTTCAATAATGCATAATTAACTTTATACCATTGGGTAACTTATAGATCATGTATGAAATTCAACCATCATTGAGTAGTTGCATTAGTAAAAAGAGATGTAATACAACATATATCTTTTTTATCAACAATACCATAGTTGAACAACAAGTTCACTAGGTCTTTGCCAAGTAATTACTTAAAGATTCCATTTTCACAAATATAGTATTTTAGAATATTCCAAAGAGATGCTTCATTTTTTTACAAAAAAAATCTTTGAGAAAAATATTTTTTTGAAAATTTCAATATGTTTATAAATAAATAAAAATTTGTTGAACCTATTATTCAATTACGGTATTATGATTTACTCTTTCCATTGATATTATCACAATATTGTGAGCTAAATGATTATATCTTCCAATTTCACCAATTCTTTTATTGTCTTTTCCATTTGATATTTGATTTGTTCTTGTGCCCTAATCTTATTTCTTGGTAAACTAATCATGTTTATTTTGTCATAGTTTTTGTGTTTGTGATTGTCTAGTGAACTTTCTTTACATTTGAACATCCCGCCATTAAAGCCATATTCTTAGCTATTTGAGCCAAGCCTAAGTATGTTTTGAATGCAAACATTTCCAAATGTTTTAATTGCATCAACCACAAAGCCCTTTTAAACAAACTCAAAACTTTGCCTAGTCTAGCCAAATAAGTAAAAGCATGGTTTAAAGTCGACATCGTGACTAAACTGGGAAATAATCCTCAGTACATGGAAATCATAAATATGTGCACCTATGGCATTATCTTCTTTCCACTACTAGCCAACATTGCTCTCCATGGGATGGAGATAGCTTTGAAGGAGTGGGCATTAAAAACCCACCCTAAAAAATCGACTCTGATACTGGTTAAATATGTCAACAACTTTGTTGTACTTCACCAATCCAGGGAGGTCACAGAATAGGCTCAGACATTCTTGGAGGAATGGAGGAATGGTTAAAGTGGGAGTGGGACTGAAATTGCACCCAGATAATCAACACTAGATTTGGGTTTCAATTTATAGGGTTCTCAATCAATCATATCTAGAAATGGGGCAAAATGAAAACTTTAATAACTTTGTCTCATGAGTCTCGTTGGAGATTTCTTGAAGAAATTATATAGGCCATTCAATTCTTAAAAGGAAGGCGGCCTATCAACTCATTGTAATCCTGGTACCCAAAATAGTAAAATGGGGCAACTATTTTAAATAGTCTGAATGCAGTAATGTATTTCAAAGACTAGACCATGACATCTTTCAAAAGATTCGAGCATGGGTATACTGACGGCATCCAACATAAGGTCGTGATAAAATAAAACAAAAGTACTTCCCCAAAAATAAAAGCTGGATATTGCAGGGGAAAGCACACCAAGATAACTGGATTTTGTACGACTCTTACACAACGGCCTTTAAGGTTAAAAAAGAATATTACATGGTCAAACTAAGTTGGATAGCTAGCCATAAGCACATTGAGGTGGGACAAGATAAGGGCCCAACCAAACTACAAGCCAAGTGAGAAGAGAGCTCAACAATAAAAAAATCTAGGGGATATAGCTCAGTTGGTAAAGCGTCGCCCTTGCAATTGGGTTGTTGCACTTACGGGTTGGATGCCTAATTTTTCCAAGTCATCATCTTTTTTACCAAGTTGGGTTATATGTTGTTGTCACTACTAGTGATAATCAACTAATCAATTGATGAAAAAATGAATTGTGAAATTTGTGAAAACTCAATTCTATTCAAATGAAAATATTGAATTACATTGCTTGCACTATGAATTCAAATATTGAAAATTCAATTCAATTATTTTCAGATTTAATTGAAAATTGAAAATCCAAATTCAATTCAAATTCTTGAATTGAACAATTGAATTCAAAAAACATAGATTGGAATTTGAATTGAATTCCAATTCAACAATTGGATCAAGGTTCAATTCAATTTTAATTGAAAATAAATGGGATGGAAATCCGGTGTCTAAGAAGGTTTTGAAAATCTACTTTTGAATATGTTGAATTTTTTTAAAAATATTTATTTATGTTCAATCTTTCACATAGAGGACAAATGGGTTAAATTGATAGATTTGAAAAAGCTATATTATTTTGATATACATGACACAAACATGAAAAGACACATGTTAATTTTCCTTTTCATGTTCATGTAGGTGGGTAGGAGAAAGGAATGAAATAATTATTGTGAAAGGAGTGAAATAGTAGGCTTGGAAATGGTAGGTATGAACGACATTAGACAAGCATATAGACACCAATTTTTTAAATATATATTTTTAAAAATCATTTTGTACCTTTTGAAATGTGTTCTCATTGTGCATTATTCATCAAGGATCTTAAGATGGTCTTTGAAAAAAAGTTTGATGAAAATTGGTTTAAACAAATATAAGCAAGTTGAATTCATTGGCATTTTTTTTTATTACATGCAATTTTAATTCATTTTACATTATTTTGGGAATGTTAATTTTCATTATTGAGGTTGACTATTTTGAATGCATGGGCAAGTTGGTGCATGGATGTATGTAATGGGTTTTGTGGGTGTGTGCACCTCAACTCTTAGGCATGTAAATGTTATAAAATTGATTAATTATTCATTTTTATTTATTGTGCTCCCCCAACAAATTTGGTTGTTCATCGGTACTTGTTCCATAGTGTTACCTATCCCTTTGGTTGTATTTTACCTAATGCTATGATATTATGTATAAGCTTATATCATGCATTACATGCTATCATTTACCTTATTGGATTGTAAATATATTTTTTAAAATGCACAATATCTTGAATGCTTGTTCAATATTGCATGAAATAAACCTTCCAACAAATGTTTTTTTTCATTTGTTTTGACATCACATTAGTTTCAAGCATTCCAAGAGGGATCTCACATTAAATGACCCTATCTAGGAACCTATCTAAACATTTCAAAAATGGAAACAAAACAATTTACCAAACAAAAATTAAATTGGAAATGTAGCCGAAATAATCATTTTTTTCAAAAAATGTGGCAATTCCCCCACCCCCCCTGCCCTCCCCCCACAAAAAGGGACATGTGATGGAATATTCATTTAAATTTTTATTTTTATTTTCATTTGTGCAAGATTTTGCACCAAAAAATGGTTGTTTCCAACCCATGCAAATGTGG
>Ga0209208_10002441_pt1 | contig 26600 bp, 32 predicted proteins | sample S1TSphfallax_3_FD_187694 | JGI IMG/M metagenome (GOLD analysis project Ga0209208, IMG submission 187694) | Host-associated microbial communities from peat moss isolated from Minnesota, USA - S1T2_Fd - Sphagnum fallax MG (SPAdes) (version 2) | ecosystem: Host-associated > Plants > Peat moss >...
AAGCATGGTGTGGTGGCTAAGAGAAACAAATGCAGAAGCCATGAATTGGAAGATGGGACTGAGATGTTCTAAAATCTCCATTTTTATTGTTGTAGCGTTTTTCTTGTTTGGTTCAGCTTGGGTTCGCTTTGTTTCTTTGAACACAATTGTTCGCTTTGAACTTTGAGTTACCTGAACAATGTCAAAAGAAAATGTGTAGTTTTCTATAGCATATCTGTTCTCACAATTGTTATCCTTACTTTTAGAGGAAAACAAGTAAAAAGTGAATGCACATAATTAGGTGATTTGCATAACATTCCCAAAAGATTTTAAAAAGAGAAAATGTTAAGCAAAAATTCCACCAACTTCATGCAATAAGAGTTATACAAGCATGGCTTGACCTTCAAGCATCAGTTTTTTGAGTTTCCTGATTGAATGCATGCTCTTCAAATCAAATTTGACCAGAAGAAGACAGATTAAAAAAAAATTAGATGGTCAAATTAAACCATAATTTGACAAAACTTCCAATTGACTAACTTGAAGGATTGGAAGAAATGCATCCACAGTGACTGAACAACAAAAAAGAAAATCTGTGCTTTGGGCAACTGAAAAACAAACTTAAGAATTCAATAATTCAATCCACAAAATATTTCTGAATTGATGGAGAGAGGAAGCCATGCAAAGTAGCAAAACAGATTGGCAGGTCTTTTATTTGGTTTTCATCTTGAAAATCTCATATCCCTATATTGACTCCTCTGTGTCTTGAACTTTGTTTCATGATGGTACTTGTTGATGGATGGCCTCTCCAAATAATTGAATTAAGTCTTTCCAGGCCAGGTAGGGTATGAACATCTTTAGTGTGCACATATGATACATATTACACCATTTGTTGAATTCTTTGAAAAATTCATCAAATCCAACCGTCTCCACAACTCTTGAAAACTTACAGCCCTTCCAATCTGGTATCCACCTCATCCCATGAAAATGAAAGGTGCTTAGGAAATAACAACCCAAGCAAATCATGTTTTAACTCCCACTTGTGACTGGCTGGCTAGTAACAGACTAATCTCAGACTAACCATCATTCCAAGACATCTTCCAGATATTTATGAAACCTTTGTGATACCAATCAGTCAAGTCCCAAACTGCAAACTTACCTGCATGTCAGGTTTCTATGGGTAAGCCTATATCCTTAGAGAGTTTACATACCTCAGCACACTGATGCTTTGTAGCCCCTCCAATCACAAGAAAGATTTCTCCACTTCTCCAAAATGGCCTGAAAAATCTTGTCAACAGCAACAAGATGAAATAGTTTTGCATTACTCATAAATAACTAACAATTCCACATCCAGATTGGCAGTTGCTTTTGAATTTACAGAATTCATGCAAATCTGATAAGCTTAAACTACTCAAAGTAGCCAGGTACTTTTAAGAGGAATAAGATGCTCAGCAGAATACATACTGCTGATTTAGCTTGATATCAAAGCCAGTATAGAAAACAGGTGGATGACCATCTAGCATAAGTGAATGAGAGATTCATACAGCTAGATCTCCACAGACAAAATGGATTAACATAATGCTCTACTCCACAGATTTATGTCCATCTCAGCAGCCAGCACCAAGGAACAGAAGTCTCAGGTTGGCCAGATGGGTTCAAGTTCACACCAAAGGTCCATGTGTTCGGATAAGCAGCTGGAGCAAAAGTAAGATTGCATCTCCTCTTTCAGGCACATGCATCAGGTTCTTTGTTAGGGGCTCTCTTGCGCTTTTTCTCTGGTTGATGCTCTTTACTTTTTGTGAGACTCCGTGCAAATGCCCGCAGTTTTGCCACCACATCTTCATTCCTGTGTGCTGAAATGACCACCCCCATCTCTTCCACAAGGTATCAGCCTGGCCACATAGAAGCTGCAAACTGTCCGATAGACAAGGGTGGGAGGAAAGAGATTGGGGCAGGGATTGGGTGGACAAATACATAAGCTCTCACCAAAAAATCAGACAGATCCATGCATCAACTTTTTGGGTAGTTTCAATTCAGACAAATGACCAAATTTTATGAAACATACCAGCTAAAAGGACATCATCCACCATAACTGACTTTCGGCCAGCATGATGTGCAAAGAGTTCCACATCCTTTGCCAGCTCCTCTGCATCACATCCTCAATCCTCTAAGAAACCAATACACAAGAAAGCCAAGTTCAAAGCCACATGGAAAAATTTAGGCAATCAAATACAGATGCCTGTAAAAGATCAATCAATTCATCACCAGGACTTCCCAAGTTCCCAGGAACATTTATTATCTTTGACACACCACATCCATGTCTTGAGCTTTGAACAAACTCTCTCCCTCTCGCAGACAACACCCACGCCTCTGTAACTGGAAACATGTTCTTTATTGCCATTTTTCTCTCTAACTTTGTTTCACCAAACCCTAACAGTTAATTCATAGAATGCACTCAAGGGCAACAAAGTACCAGCATATTTGAATGTAAGGTCTGCCAGCGCTGTCATCACGTGTGGTGATATCTGCATTTCATGCTTCTGCACTGTGTTCTTTCCCACCATGCAAACCCCACAATACTCCATCACTATTTCAATAAACAGCTACTATGAGAACAATCTCCAGGCAGCAGATTAGGGCAAAAAACCATCCATATTACATGGTGAGATATATATTTGACATGCAGAGAATTCCATTCAACAGAAAATACCTCAATCTGCTACACCCTTAACCCCTACAAGTTTGCAAATTGATCTCTCTACTGTTCGAGGGGCTACATTCAATCACGGTCACAATGCTGAGAAATCCTAAACTCGGTGACTCCGCCAACAATTTTTTAAAAAGAGGAAAAGTCTGGACATAAACCTTCGCGTTCAGCAGTAGCAATGACGGCTAATTTGAGGCGATTACGAAGTCGTTGCCTGCGATTGTGCAATTGTTGTTGAGTTTCACCACAACACTCCCCATCCGCCACCGCCTCCTCCTCCTCTTCCTCCTCTACAACTTCCATATCCTCCCCTACTTCTTCTACACAGGCAAATGCTCCCTTCTCTGCCTGCCTCCTACACTTCCAACCTGAAGAAACCTACTCCAGTGAAGCGCTTGGGAAAAAATGCTGACACTACAGTACTTGCCCTGTCCATTGGCTATCGGACAATCCTTCCCGCTTTTTCATGCAAACCGGTTTGCTACTGCAAACGCTGAAACGCAATCCGGAAACACATTTGCGTTATCTTCTCAACCGATACTCAAATCTTTCAGAGAAAAAACGAAGGGGGCCGGTCGGCATGTGCGTGCGGGGTTCAGAAACTGGAAACCCTTGCCAATCCCGAAAAATCGAACAAAGCGCGAATCCTTGGTAATGATGCTTAACAAGGGAAAAGCCAACCAAAAAGTTTCCAAGAAACGAGATTTCGCGTCTGGCAACCGACTTCGCATACTGGATTTGTCAATAGCACAACTGCAGCAGACTCGATGCGCGGAGAAGAGAGAACGGAGGGAAGGCATCGTCACGAGTGCACACGACGCGAAACCCTAATCCTTGGGTGTTGGCGGGAATCCAGATGTCACAATTTGAATCAAGGTCCCGAATGTTTTGGGACCTCAAACAGCGTTTAGGTTGCCGTTTTAGGTTCCAATCAGGGGGTTTTACTTCAATTTTGTGATGTAACCAAACTGGCGATCATCCACAAGAAGATTTAGACAAATTTGGCTATAGATGAGTAAAAACTTTTAAAGAATCCTTCACATTTTTTTGCTACATGCTAGAACCCAATAAAGAAATCTAGCAATTTCTCCAAAAAACTTGTCAAATTTTCACTACCATGAAACCAAAAAAAAACACACGTACTTTTAGCCATTTTGAAAAAAATAGCCAATAAAATGTTTGTTCCAATCTTTTGAAAAGCTTTGTTTTGTGTAGGGTAAGGATTAAGAGCATCTCTACAATCAGTAGCAAACACACCAACAACGATAACTTTGAAGGCCACCATAGGCTACATTGCGTAAAATCATCATCCCATTGTTGGTTCAACCTAGTAAAAAAGTAGTTAGCCTTAGTTCAAAAATTTCTTGTGGCCTCCAATTTGTAATAGGATACAAACTCTTATGGGATGCATACAAGTAATTGGTGTGACATTGAATAAAAATGGTGGTAACACATAACTCGTGATGACACCAACTATAAAAGCAAACATCAAATTAGAAATAAATAAATTCCTATCAAGAACATTCAAGTCATTGTTCCCACCCAAATTAAAAATGTAATATACAAATACTTTGGTTAGCCATAGCTTCAATAACTAATTGAACTATGGTTATTTTTGTCAAAAAAATTGCCCTTGCCATGCCACTGGACAATTCTTTCAATGATAATTTATACAATCCAAGAATGCAAACATCCCTAGCACCCCTCAATCTAGATTGATGTGCAGTTGCTTCTCTAATCAATTTTCATGTGTTATCAAAAGTGTCACTTTTTGAAAACCTTCTTCACAACCCTTCCAAATCATTTCAAACAAAACATTGTGATGTTGTCATGCCCAAATGATAATATTTGTCCATGGAATTAGCAATCATTCCATATGCAAGCTACTTACAAATAGTAATAATTTTTAAGATTGTGAACAAGCCCATCACACCATAAGCATCATGCTTTTACACGAAGTGAATATTGTGATTGGTAATAAACTTTGTGATGTGAAGGAAGAATGATTGATGCATTATGTAGCAACACTAAAATAATTTGTAATTATACATTAAGTGTTACCAAAATAGTTTTAGAGGATTCTATTTTCATTTAGAAGCATATGTCTTTGCAATTTGAGTTTGCACCAAGGCTTTCTACCACTGTGCCAATACCTCACAACTATTTCACTAACCTCAACATGTAGCAACATTGCATAAATTCCTCCTTGCCTTCATCATTGCCCGATTTAGCAATCAATATGCCCAACAACATTTGTCTCCAAGATTCCATGTCAATCAGGGCACATAATGCAAACACATGTAAAATCACATAACACAATGAAACACAAAGCAAATGAATGGAAAACACAAGAGTCTCTTGTAGAAATTGACATAACAAAGCTCCATTCACGAATCACATTTAGTATTAGGCCATGCATAAAATACAATGAATGAAATAAACAAAAAAATCATCTAAAATTAACATAGCAAAACTCCAATCACAAATCAGAATTGGTGTTCCCACACATAAATCACAACAAGTGAGAAAAAAATGTAATTTTTTTAATAAATTGTCACAACAAAGTTCCAACCACAAATTGTGAATGGTTCTAAGCCCATGCAAATATCATAATGAGTTAAAGAGAAGCTTAAGAATAAAAAATAAAATCAAAACAAAAAATGAAATTGAAAAAAAACACAAAAACAATAAAAGCACAAAGGTGCACAAAAAGACCAAATTGCAACAAATTGTACTTGGTTTAAATGGGGATGCACAAGATTGACCAACATGAAACAACTTGAGTGACTATCAAGGGGAGTAAGACAACATAACGTTCCAAGGTGATAGGTGTGAATGGGAACACAAAAAGTGATTTGTGACATCATTAAACCCTACACCTTTACATTTACAAAAAACATTAGGAAGTTATGCATGGAGATCTTCTAAAAGCAAGCCCATTAATGCATTGTGCAATAAACTTTGGATGAAAAAAACTCAAAACATATCGATTTGATTCAATAAAATAGTTTTGACCCAACATTTCTACATAGAATGTTGAAGTAGCCAAAGGCATAACAAAGCATAAAACCTTTTGATTGGCTTAGTTTGATTGGTCTAAATATGTTGATATTCATAGTCTTTCATCTTTTACCGTCCCAATTTTAATTTTATAAATAAAATTGAGCAAGGAAAATTACTTTAACAAGGCCAAATTCTAAACAATGAGCATGTGTGGAAATATTTTAAATGTTATAATGGTACTTAAGTTATTCCCTAGTATGTGGTAGTGATAAATCATATTGGTAATTGTGGTATGATTGTAGGATCCCATCAACACACCTATGTTTTACACATATTTGGACCTAATTTTCAACACAAAATAATTTGGGAAATTAAATGATGAAACCTTGCCAAACATAAATAAATCAAAACACCCAAAAAAGGGGAATACAAATAACAAAATGGAAGGACCCATGTCCAAGAAAACAAAAAAAACCACCAAAGAAGGCGGACCATATAAGGAACATCAAGTTCTTAAACCCCTTTTTGTTGTAAGAAGCATATCAAATAAGGAAAGGGGAGGACCTCTTGAAAGGACGCCTAGCTTAGAAGAACCCTCATTTATCACAATAACACATCTCAAAATGAATACCGTCTACACATGTTGTAATGACATTAACACCCTTTACCTATAAAATGTGCATAAAACTGAAACAAGGGGGCTTCCAATGCCTTTCGCTCCCCACACCATATTGGCACATCAATAAAAAACTCGTATGCCTATTGGTGTAGACATCCAAAAACCTCCACAACTAGAGGAGAAACATGTCCACTAGGACCGATCACAATAAAAACCATCTTATGCCTGAACCACAACTATTGCCACAACCCCACAAGAAAAAACAACCCATGAAACCAAATCAACTTGAGTGAGGTTAACAATGATAATGTTTATCAATGTGTGGACACCATTGACTGATAACAAATGTCGACTCAATGGTGTGAATATTACATGGCATGGGGCAGAAAGACATGGGTTTACTCTTGCAAAACATGAAATCATGCATCTTTCATAATGGTCACAAAAACATTTCGCACAACATCATGCAAGGTTGTCCTTTCCCCACCATGTGCACAACAAAAAGAGGTGGATCTCCATAAGATCCAAAGGTTAGCTACAAATGCAATGTGACACCCCAAGGACTAAAGGATGGCAAAGACTTAAGCTATTGCATAATGCCATAAAGGCCTTGTCAAAATATAAGATAAGATTGTTGTTTTTTGTTTTTTCAACCAATTGGGACATAATTACAAATACAACAATATGATGTGCATTTTTTTAGTTATTCATTATTTTTTGAAGTTTTAAAATATTAAAATAGAAACTATTCAACCTCCTTTTTACAAATAATTAAATATTTAGCAATAATTGGCAATTTTGATTTGTGCATACTACCTAGCATGTTATTTGACCTAAATGGTTTCTATTCCACATTACAACCAACACACATTGAATTCAAGATTACTACTATAATACCTTTTCCATTTTGGCCATAATTTCAAGAAAATAAATAAAAACCAAAATTTCAAAATTCAAATGTTGGTTGTGCCAAAATTTCTAAAAAATAAAGTTGAAAATGTTGAAATTCTTCAAATATAATTACAAAATGCTAAAAATGTTAATCATATTCCTTGGACACCTCAAACCTTGTTTTTGTGTTGTTATTTTGAAGTTTGAACATTATCCAAGAATCCTTTGAATAATTCTTTTTTTTCCAAGTTAGACCTTTCTAAGATGACTCTCGATAACTTTCCAAGTTAGACCATTCTAGGATGGGTGGTGCTTGGAGGGTAATAGCCACAATAGGCAACATGGTAGCCAAAATGTTTTATTTATTAATAGGAGCAAAACACCAAATGCAATTAAACACACACCAAACACCACAACAATTGAGTCAATTTCAACAATGACAATAACAACCACAACAATGCCAATAATAACAACAAAAACAACTATTACAATAACCCCAACAACAAATGTGTGTTTCCATACATGGTCTAGATTTATTTTTCTTGGCTTGTGCATGTTGCTTATGTATTGTTCCTAATGGCCATACATTTGTGGATGGTGGTGTGTATGTAAGTTGAAAACAATTCTCCACACGATCTGACATTGGAAAGGTTGAATCAACATCAACATTTGTTTTCATTATTTTGTTTGCAATTATTGTTTCCTTGAAAAATGATGTTGTGGTGTTGTAATGTTGGTTGTTTGGTGGAAATGTTTAAGATGTAATGTCAATAAACATAATCTATGGTGAAAACACGTCCTTTACAACACTAGAAAATACCACCATTGTGATTTGCCTCTTATCCTTTAAACCTAACATTTTGGCTTTCAAGTTCTTTCACCACCATTAGGCACAAGATGGACATTAGTTTAATCATTATTCACAACAAGTGTTGGCATAATGTAGTATGCCTTCACCAAATAAACAACCATGTAAACCATGGTGGAGCTTTGAGTAAGTAAATTTGGTGGACATTTGCTTGCAATAGTGGTTGCCACATGGTAAATCCAACACATGTATTATTATATGAATAGTCTAAACCATTTTCTTGCAACATTAAACCTTCCACATCTAGGTTTGATGAATTAAAAAGTAGTAGATTGTATCATACTTTTGAAGATGGGTTGCCTAATACTTGTTGATAGTGGTTGGCTAGTTTGTTTTTTGTAAGAGAAAAACCATATCATCTTTAAGCTTGGGACACTACTTGAATTTAAACATATTCTATTTGGGATTTTCCTTTATTGTCCCACGATTCAGAGCTTGAATGTAATTTTTTTCAAAACCCCATCCTTTGTAAACAACTCCCACATTGTTCCACTAGTTAGTCTTGCATATGGATTAGGAACACCTAAGGATCTATAAGAAATTTACAAGAATGCAAAAATAATTGTGTTATTTCCACATCTTTTCATTATTGTGAAAATCAATGGTTATAGATGTGGCTACAACAAATTTTGATACTCCCCTTTTTTCTTACTCCATTTTGATGGTTTTTTTGTTATCAATCACCTCTCTCTTGATATTTGGTTCACTCAAAAATCTCATGTTTTCTTGATTTCTACGTTAACAACTTCTCACAAGCACAAGAACTATGAAGATGAATAATGAAAAGATAGACTTAAGTCTAAATCCAAAGATAGAACGTGAAAACCAAAACAAAAACACAAGAGGTTAAATAAATTGAGGTTTTCATATGCACATAGACTAGGGAAGATTTTTCAAAAACTTCTTAATTACAAATGAATTGCTCGTTAACAAAGATTTAACTAAGAGTGAGTTAAAATTAATTGTGAATCAACTATATGGACTAAAAGAACTTGGGATTGAACTAGGAGTTAATTATAAATTATTCAAAATTGAACTAAGAGGTAACCACAAATTATTTTTAAATGAATTAAGAATTAACTATAAGTTAATTCCAAATTAACTATGGGTGGACTCTTAGCGAATTAAAAAATTACGGATGGAAATCCACTTGAATGAATTCCATTCATCATGTGATCGTGCTCAACATATATTGGCGTTTGTAACACAACTGGTCATTTCCTTTTTTACACAATGGGGAAAGCCACAAGGGCTGAAGGCCAAAAACCCCATCACATAGCAAGAGAAAAACCAATGACAACATTGCCAAGTAGCAGGCTGTTAATGAGCCATTGCAGCAGGCACAACTGAAAGGGTCCAAAGACTCTAGTAATAATCAAGTTGTGAGCAGAAAAAATCAAAGTAACCAGAGTAAACAAAGAGACAAGGAGAAAAGTCGAATCCAAAGTCCTTAGAACTAAAAACCCAACAAAAGCAAGACCAGCAGATCATGAAGCAAGGAAAAAACCCTAGAATGAATACCGAATGTAAAACCCAGAAGAGAAAGCCAAGGACCTGGATCCAAAAGTCCTCATCCAAAGTACAAAGCAAGACCAGCGAACAAGTAAATGCCCAAGAAAAGATATTGATCATTGAGAAAAATGCTAGGATTATAGAAGACTGCATTAGGCACAAGCAATTATGTAGGAATACATCCTCACACATGTAAACAAAGTCTCCAATTATGAAATGCTCCCAAGGGATGGAGCTTACATGTACCACAGCCCCCCATAATCCCCAAATTTATTCAAAAGCTAACTAGGTTAGCTCAGCTTTGGGACAACTCCTAAGACAATGAGTGGTCTTCTCAACTCTTCTGTTACAGAATTTACACGTAGCATCTAGACCCATATGGGCTAACCATGTCCCGATGGGTAACCCTTTGCTCATTATTAACTAGGTTAAGGTCGACACCTCCTTCTTGGGTTTCAATTGATGCTAGAGCCTCCAAATTAAATTTCCACAATGTTGGTCATTCAATCCGAGATCTTTCAACTTGGAAACAAAGGATTGAGCCTACAATCTATGACTATTGTTCCTCTGACACATTCTTTTGGCTGAGTAACCAAAGAACGGAATTACCTCTAGGCCATGTTTCACCATCCATATCCATTCGTGGGGGTCCCATGGGAGTTCAATTATGCGCCTGGGTTAAAAAACCACAAGCTCTGATTTCATACGAATTCTTGTTCCTTATTTTGAGCCTCCGTCCTCTACTTGAGTAAATGTAACCCGAAGATCACCAACAAATACAAGAATTTCAAAGTCCTCCAGTTCACTTGAATTGACTAGAATATAAAAGCCTTAAGATCTTTCACGCAAAAGCAATTTTACCCTTGAAACTTTAATGGTTGCAAGTCAAACCATCTAAGACTCCACCCCTTCTAACTTACCAAACCCCATAAAAATTTTGAATTCATAGGCTAGCAACGAGGCTCCAGTCATCTCCAAAATAAAATAGACCAATTCAAGATTTTTCCCCTGACGTAAAACCACCCAATCACCCTGAATAATTGCTCAAAAAGTCGTACATGGATCCCATGGGATGTTTGCAACCAGGTTATTGCGAGCTGTGATAGAGGCAATTGTCCTTCTTACACCAAAATCTTTTAACTCCTTGTAGCAGCTGTTGATTGAATCCCAAAAATCCTTCATATGTGTGCAACCAATTAGGGCCATTGCCCTTCCTACATGTGCTCCTGCAGAAATTTCATCTAGCTTGGGCAATGAGATATATATGTGAATTCCGAAAAAAGGGTTGTTTTAAGAATTTCGTCAAGAAGTGTGGGCTGAACCTTCAACAGACCATCCCACACGTTTCTCCATGTGCCCACTAAAGAGTTCCAAAAAGGAAAATTCATCTTTTGAATCTTATCAGCAGTAAATAACTAGTTAATGTTTGGAGGCAAGGTGAAGTGGCTTCTACCTCGTAGTTGCGACAAGGCATCCCTCCTTCTAAGCAAATCCTTCTAGGGTTCCAAGCCAAGAGAAAGGTGTTAAACTACTAATTTGGCTAGCAAAGCCTCCACTTGAGCTTTCGAGTTAATAACTCCAAGGCCGCCAAATAAAATTCCTCACCAAAGCTCTCATTTGATCATACGTTCTCAGATTGGGATTCCAACAGTCGACAATGTACATATGGAAACCATAATAACTTGATTTGCAACAAGGATGCACCCATAAAGTGACAACCATTTATTACTCTAGTTGATCAGCTTTCCTTTGAAAGACAACATGATCTTGTCAAAATTCGCCTCGACACCAGTAAATGAAAACAAACTTGAATCCCCAAATATTTCACGCCTTGACCCTCCAAAACCCAGACTAGACCCACAACCTGGCCCCATTCACAATCTCTTGGGTGGTTAGATGCCCACATGGCAGAAGATTTCCACCAATTAACCTCTGCGCCAACTACCAAACAAAATAGGGAGAGAACCTTGTTACCCCTATCAAGGTTATCAGTGGTACCTTCCAGAATAAGGCCATATCATCTGCATACGACTGGTCCTTGAGCTGCTTGCCATTTGGCATTATGAGCCCGCGTATGTCATGTTCCGGATTGCTCAACATGTAACCCAACACGTCGGTTGCCAAAATGAACAAATACGACGAGAGGGGACACTCTTGCCGAACAGATCTAGAAAGATGAAAGGGTTCCCCTTCCTCCCCCATTAACCTGGATTGATGAAGCCAGAAATTTAATTAGCGTTGATGTCCATCATATCCAGAGATCATTAAAACCAAAAGTGCGAAAGGCAGAAAAGAGAATATCCTCGTTGATATGATCAAATGTTTTTTCAAAATCAAACATTAAAAATACCGACCTCTGATTACTTTCCTCAGCCCAGTCCATGGATTTGCGGGTTAAATACACAAGTATGCTCCTCCCTGGTACAAACCTTGTCTGGATTGGCCTAATGATATCAAGTAGATGTGTATCCTAATCATGAGCAACTTGGCAAGAACTTTATATACATTCTTGAGAAGTGTAATAGGACGCTGGTGTTTGATCAATGAGGGATCCCCGGATTTAGGAATTAACACGATCCATCCCTGATTAAATTTGTTTGAGAGTTGCCCTAGTTGCAGCATGGCTTGATAAGCTGCAAGCAGTTCCAGCGTTATCTCCTCAACTATTTCTTGGAAAAACTTCATAGGGAGACCATCATGCCCAAGTGCTTTGCCACATGACAAGCTCACCACAGCTGTCTTCAGCTCCTCTAGGGTGATCTCCTGTGTTAGCTTATGGTTCATCTCATCAGTAACCATCTGCAGAACAGAGCTAAAGCTTTTGAATATGGCATTGCATATATCTAGATCATCTGTATTTGCCAAGTATAGTTGAATGTAAAACTCTCGTACTTAACCGGCTAGCTCATTCTTTGCGGTTAGAGCCCTCCCATCCGCCACCAATTCGTTAATTAATACTCACTTATGATTTCCTTCTGATAATCAAAGAAATTTTTGGAACAAGTATCACCAAAGCAGTACCAATGGGTTGCCATATTATGGATGTTATGTTTTGAAAAATCTCTGTGAGCCTGGCTTGGGAGGTTGAAAGAATATTCTTCACTTTGTCATTACCAAGTCTACTTGTAACTGTATCTCTGTTAAAAATTCTCCAAGGTCTTCCTATAGCTGTCAAGCAACCATGCATCCTGCAGCCCCTAACATGTGGTCATGCGATGCCAAATGGTGACTTCACGCCGTCCCATGAATTTGTGACCCACGGATTCAGTACAATGAACATCTTTTGACATATTGAAATCTCCAGCAAGCACATAGTGTGAGGCAAAGAGTTCTGAATCAAAAATTGCCTTCCAAAGCACCACACTCTCATTAGAAGTTTGGGCCGCATACACATTAATCACACTAAACATGTCTTGATCTAAAATCTTGAAAAATACATATTGGGCCCAACCCTGCATTATAATCACATGCTTCAAAATGAGAGGGGTTGACTTTGGAGCCATTAGGATGGTAGTACTTACACTCCATCGTTGCAAACTGCCAAGTTGAATTGAGGGGTTCCACATGGTTGCTCCATTCCATAACTCCACTGTTTTCCTAAACTTCAAGCATTCTTCGTCATTAAGATGATGTTCTTGCAACAAAAGCAGCTAAGAAGGGATCTCAAGGTTCTGAATCTAGGCCTCAATACTCCTATGTTTCCTCATGCCTCTCCCCTTCCCAAGCCCCTCACATTGGGAGATTACCAATGCTATTAATCATGGATGACTTGAATTTGGGGCAACCCTCTGGTCGACCGATCCCCATTTATTGTTGTGATGAATCCCTTGTTGCGAAGTTGTGCTCGTAGATGAAGTTTTTTGTCTTCTCTTCCTTACCGCCTCCGAGAACCCTTGGGCTGATCTTGGAGATTCGGCTGGTGAGGAAATCCATTGGTCCATGATCAAATCAGTTCCAATTTCATACTTAAGCAATCAATCAGCATCTTATGAACAAACCTGGAGTGTGTAGCCAAACCATCCAATGCTGGGAATTGAAATAAAACAAACCATTTTCGCTTTCATTCCTCCTTTGGTATCATCTGTAGCTTGCCAACATCGATGAAGAACAACACTGTGCATTCTGAACAACCCTTCACCTTATCAAAGTTCTAGTCATTCTCCCAGAGTAACTCTTCTGGAGATCCCAAATCTGACAGAACCTTAAACAACTTGATTCCCCTGTAGACACTAAACACAAAATCTCTCTCTTCACCGATCTAGAAATGAAAGTTTCCTCTGTTTAAATTGGGACCTTCACATCTAGCGGTAAACGAACAAGCTCATATATGATGGGATCTAGAAGGATTGAGTATACTCCATCATCTGCCTTATACAGTACTGGCCATATGCGAAGATGAAGGTCAACATCTTTTAGAAGCGACAAGAGATTAGCATCTTGAAAGAAGGAGCATGGTAACGTGGAGGGTTCAAGCAATCTCTCGACCCGAGAGTGATCCAATAACAACTCAATCACCACCCTTTGATTTGATTAGATCCTAAGATATCAGAATTGACATCTAGCACCATTTTCAAGACTTCACTATCAACTTTTGGGTTATGGAGCGGTTTTGGAACTTGAGAGTCCACCTTTGGATTAGATCCCGAGATGGAACAGTCGACATCTGAAGCTAGCTTTAAGACCTCATTATAATCACATGACTTTGAACCTTGTGGATAGCTCCATTGCCATCTTTTGAAATAATCTCAAGGTTGAAATGTGTACCCTCAGATAAAACGCACGAAACTACCAATCTTCTTTTGATCAACTTACGACGATGGAGCTCATGTTCACAAATCTAAAATCCTATCGTTTCACTGATGTCAGTCTAGGTGGCATCTTCTTTTTGTGTTCATTTTTCTTTTTTGATCTTGGCATTAGTCACTCCTCTGGATGGACAGGTACCAAGCTTGGAAGAGGTGGAAATTCATTAATTAGTAGGTCTCCTGGCATGCATGCTACATCATGTGTGATGGGACCTGTGTCATCTGCCCAAGCCGTCCTAGTTGTACTAACCTTGCTGCTTGTACCCCTGCATTAACACTTGATGAACCTCTTCGCATGGCTGCCACAAGCACATAATTTGGCCAACTGACCGGGTGTGTTGGAGAAGACATCAACACTCTACTTGATGCCTTAAAACCCTCTCTTGATCCCGTAGTTGCTTGATTTTTTTATTTGACGCTCCCATTAGCACTTTTGGATTGCAAATTTGAGCTCTTGCTTAGATTAGAAACATTCTCACTTCAAGATTGTTGACGACTGACATATGATCCTTTGCCATCCCCGACTGGAACACACGGACAATTTTTTGCAAAGTGATAAAATCTTCGACATTGATTAGGTAAACCAAAATATGAAATGCATTGCATAACAATGGCATCAATTGGATCTCTCAAATCTAGTGATGGTAACAAAATACCTCTTGGAAGCTTCATTACATTTGAAATCTCAATCGTGATCATAGAGCTTGCAGGGCGCTTGATGTATGATTCAGGACTCTCCACTTCTAGCACAATGCTAATTTTACTCGCAAGAGTTATGAGATCTTCTGTATTTTGAAATTGAAAGTTAATATCGGGGAATTACATTTTGATTGTATGCGTCAATAATTACTTCGCCCCCTGCGATCAAGCGTTGAAATGCATGCTCCATTTGCAAAAACAAAAAGAGAAGCCGCTTCATTCGGTCGTCGCCAATTTCCTTGCCACCATGGCTCCAACTTCTTCTATGAAAGTAATTTCAAGAAAACCCCACGTCAGAAACGTGATGGATTTGAAAGATTCAAGCATATAAAGTTGCATACATTCCTTGATTTCTTGAAGTGACAGATTACACCCGATACACCGCACGATGACCAGCTATCGACCGTGCACATCCTCTGCTTCGCGACTAGTTTGAATACATGTTTGCGAGAAATCATGAGCAACGTTCCATTCCGGGATAATTGGCGTTGAGCCTTGGAGATCCTTTGTGGAAGAAGGACCACGTCCTGATTCTGTCCTAGGTTTATATGAGGAGAAGCCTTTTGTGCAAAAGAAGTCCCAATGCCGAATCCCGTTGCCGTAGATGGCTAGGGAAACAGAGTCTGTAAGCATCTCTTCCTCCTGTGGGAGGCATAACAAATGTTGTAGCCATTTCTTGATTTTGAAGTCACTCCGTTGGTGGCAGGCATCCTAGAGTCAAAATTGCAATTGATTCGTGCAGAAAAGAAGGAGATGCTGAAATCACAAACGAACGACACTTTTGTCATTAAGCCCCCAGCTCCTTAAGAAGTCTTCCCAAGAGATCCTTGTTGCAAAGACTTATCGGATTGCTTGCCATCTGCAGCAGCCGTTCCCCTCAAAGATCCCTGGAAGAATCCGCCAAGAGCAATGGACCCATCACCATTGCACCTTCTTTGCAGATCCGCACTAGAAAATCCTGAAAGAAGTGAACCCTGTGATGTCGCTCCCGTGTTCTCTTTGTCAAGACATCTAGAAAAATTTGAAGCCAAGAAACAAGACAATCTTGAAAGTATGGATGCGCTATCACCGCCTCCAGTACCTGCAACCTCCACCTTCCCCGGTGCTGCAAATTATTTTGGTTCATCAAGCTCTAAGAGAGCGTTCCATGAAGCGGTCGCTCAATTCCATTCTCGCCACCCTACAACGAGCCAACAACCCATATAACTCATATAACGATGTCGCTCTCAAAATGGCAAACCCCTCATCCTTCCCCACCAAAGAAAAGAACGTTAGAACTCTCATCACTATCCACGAAAAGAAAATCATAAACAAGATGCGGATGTGCCATAGCTGTGCTCACAAAAAGTCTCTCCCAAACCACTCTAGAATCACAAGATTTGGTGGTCTATTACTCGCGGCAAGCAACGATGACATCACAAGAGCGCGAGTTTCGAGCCCCCCTCACCCTCAAGTCATGCCTCAATTTTATTTTATTTACACAATGAATGATTCTACATGGTTGCTACCATTCTCTCTCATTGTTACAAGTTCTCTTTTCATAATTTGCATCATTTCTTCCTTTGAAATTTTTAAAATAAAATAATAATGAATATTTGTCCTTCATTGTCAACCATTTTGCACAAAATATTGCAGCAAAATTTTCAAGCTCAATATGTAAAGTTAAAATAAGATGGGGAAAATCAACAAGTTCAATATGATAGTGTGAGGCTAAAACATTGCAAATGAAAGCTGAGGTTCAAGAACAAAAAGTTGTTATAGGCATAACAAACACTATCATTTCTATACTCATATGCAGCACCTCATTTGCCAAATTTTTTTAAAAAATCACATTCACTGGAGCTGAAAATTCTGAATTTAAAAAACTTTTATTGCTGAAGTGAAAAAACGAAAATAGATAAATATTCAGCAATAAATAGCCCGAATGGTAAAAGCACTACAATATTTAATTTCCAAGAACCCAAGGTGTTGTTTTTGGTGTGCAAGTGCCAAGGACATGGAACAACTTTGTGCAGCAATTGGGAAAGTTTGGTGCAAGAATAAAGAAATTGAAATGATAGGCACCTTTTTTCTCACTGCGTGCTCTTTCGTTAATGCTTTAGAAACATGCAGGTCATTGCCTAATGGCTTGCCCAGTTTCGGTGAAAAATGAGATGGTAGAGCCCCGTTACATGACTAGCTGAATTTAATGCAACATGAATTTGACCGAGACAAAAATCAATCATCCTAAAGAGTACAACTCTTACAAGTCAGTTAAATCTAAGAGTACATCATTTCAGTGAAGATGTCTCTTAAGGTCCTGAGCAGTGACCAAGCTGCAACTCATAAAAATGTGTCTGGAGATGAGTAGTGTGGGCATACTTTTTTCACAGCCTCAAGAGTATGAAAGATAAAACACCTGATCCAAAGATGGGTATCTGAAAGATTCCTCTGGTACTGTGAACCTGCAGCTTAACTTCACACCAAAGGGGTATGAAAGACAACATCTGATGCAAAAATGGGTATCTGTGGATTCCTCCAAAACTATGAACCTGCTGCCCTGCTTTCAGACGCTGCAATTTCTGCATCAACAGTTGGGATAAGTGTTTGTGATACATGTCGGGCAACAGAGATCATGTCAGCCAATATGCTGGGGTCCAAACCAATTCCCCCACGCTTTGTAAGTCCACTAACAATTCCCTTCCTATTAACAGCCACTGAAACTGCTGCTGTCATTTGTGATTCTTCTTCTGCTGTTGCATCCACAATGTAATGTCTCCCCACCTTCACAATCAAACATATACCTCTGTGGTCAACTTTTCACCACACTTCAGAAAAAGCATAATGTCAATTCATCTGAACCCTAACCTCAACAGAACTCTACTGTAAGGGCCACAGTGCAGAGCAGCTATGCAGCAGATGCCATTTACCGGAGCAATCACATTTGGCAAGAGTAAAATCCAACACATGCAACATATTGAAACAGTGAACACACACAGTGCTAACCTTTGTGAGGGTAATAGTAATGGGAACTCGTGAAATGTCCAGTGGAGAGGATTCTTCATTATCGACATCAAGTTCAGGGTCCTCATCAGCTGATGTGCTGGCTAAAACTTCCACTTTAGGAATGCCTGTATTGCTTAGTGCTGCCTAATGACAAAGACAAGTTGAAAAACCGAAGATCAGTACAGTGGGCAGGAAGAGGATAGATTGCAGCTTGCAGTAAGAGAAAAGAGAACAGAGAAAGGGGGGAAAGCAATGATGAGACAGACCTTGATTGCAATTGACAATGCATCAAGTAGGTTCCCATCTGAACTCAATACAAGGGTGTCAATGTAGAGAACCCAGCAAACTTTTCCCTCCAGTAAATGCAGAGATGATAGGTCAATTGCAGCACCTGTACCATCCATTTAACCAACCAGCTGCTCCTTCTCAGCTCATATTTAGAGTGCAAATCTTGAAAAAAGCACAACAATAAAGAATACTCTCAAGTGAAAGGACAAACATGCACCCAACAATCCACTGCTTTCAAAATTATAAGTGACCAAACAAACTACCAGAAATGACTGCCAGCAAGGCCTCTCTTTCACTTACCAGCACCATTGGGACCTCCAAGCAAACTCCGCTCCAAAGCTCTTTGGAGTTCCAAGGACAGATCCTCTCCTCCCCTACCCTATGAAATTGAAAAAGGGTCAACTCTGATAACACACGTGAGCAGTAATATACAACAAGGTCACAATCATAAGACAGAAACCATTGTCTGTCATCATCCAATTTTCTTTCTTTTTGGATTGTAGTGTATCTTTCAGATAAGCAGAGCTTCTTTTAAGAAAACAATGGGGGGCATGTCCTAGTCATTTCAAGTTCTCAAAAAGGAAATAAAATTTTGTTTTTACATTCAAACAGACTTGTGAGAACACAATCTCTGCCTGCACCTGAACATCTTAAACCTGGTGGGAACCTCTGGAAAGCAAAAAATGTACCCAAAATAGTCTGACCTATTTTGCTAACTTGAAGTGTTGCACTTGATCTTCCACAGTCAGGGATTACTGGCAGAACTCAAGTAGAAATAAAAATTTCCCTTTCAAATTGTTACAGCCCCAGAATGTGAGGAAGATTCATGACCCAACAAAATGAAGACAGAACAATGATGATCTGAGCAAAGTTGGAGTGTCAGGTGAACCTCAAACTCTGGAGCTGCTGTTGGGGAGCACTCTACAGAAATCACTAAGCTCCCATGCTTTGGCCTGCCTGCAGGAGGTCTTCCAAGCTCTGCCTGCCAATTCACTGATTCCATCAGACATAATAAACCTTCCATGTCTCCAGGTTCAAGAGGAAGATTCAGCAAAAGAAAAGAAAAGTCAAGGACCAACACTACCTTAACACTAGCTATCACATCTGTAGCTCCCAATTTGCATCGCCCAGATCCATTTGCCTAATACCCACCATCAAACCACAAGAAACAGAAACATCTCATTATCAATTCTCCCCATCTTCTATGTCATCACCCTGGACAGATGAAAATAATTCACATTGGCAACTTCAATTTGAGAATACTGAACTGTGCAGCACTCAATCTAGGGCTTAACAAGATTTTCAACCTGAAATCCTCCTAAATCCGAGTATAAAGGTAGAAAAACAAATAGAGAGGGATGGTTCAAAGCTAGAGGGTTTAGGGTTAGCAGACCTGAGGAATAACACCAGACTGAATCGAAAAGGGACGGAAGTGGTAACGACCACGACCATCAGAGCGGAGGTCGTGGGCAATCCCACCTTGAATAAAGCGAACCTCCGCTGCTGATAATGCTACCATCTGTTTGCAACCAGTCAATCCTTCCCCACCTGTTTTCCTTCTACCTACTCCTTTAGTACAACAAATCCATCAGCTGGATGATGCCACACAAAGCACCCCAAGAATTCTGCAACTGAAAAAAAATTCTGCAAAATTGGACGTGAGCTCTAGAACCCTAAATAAAACCCAAAAAATTCGCGTCCTCCAGCTGAACCAGCGCAAAAGACATCAAAATGCATGGGGAAGCAAAATGACCACACACACAGAGGAAAGAGAAAGAGAGCTTGACCTTCAGGCGTTTGGAAACTGCGACTTGAAGACTGTCGTAGATTGAGCCAACTGATGAAAGCTAATTCAAAATGACACAGGGATTCTCATCAACCACGGAGAGAATGCACGAGAGCGTCGTCCTTCAGATCCTGCACAAACACCATCGTCATTCTTCTTCCTCCCGCAAATCCAAGCTCCTCCTCTCTCGCACCTCAGTGCTTGCTTCCAAGGATTTAGGGTTAGGGTTAGGGTTAGGCTTCGAACTGGTCGTGTCGACTACTGGGTATAAGCAAACCCCAAATGTTTTTGTTAGCACACTTGTTACCGAAATAAACTGTTACTGGCAAGGAGGAAGAAGCCGGAACTATATGTGACAAAAACTACACACACCAAGGATTTAGGATTAGGGTTGACACTAAATATTTCAGGAAGGTTTATAGTTAATACATGTGCAAAAAATACAAAATTGTCAAAACAGAAATGTAGAGTCCAAAATTGAACGCATGGATGGGAAATAAAGAGAGCAGAAGAAGCTTCAGACATTGAGGGAAAGGAATGAATGAGGGGTTCCTAGCTGAACCAAAAGTCCTCCTCATGCTTCAGCTCTTCTTGCTGGTATCTTTGTTGGCTATGATATCAGTGATATCCGGGATGGATGGTTGCTTTTGTTGCAGGGTGAATGTGGCAAGATCCATCCATGGATTTGTAATAATAGTCCTACAAGTAAGTTGTAAACAGGAGTGAAATAGCCAATGGCTTTAAGTCACAAAGGAAATATTTCACATCATCAGCTGCAACTCCACATTTTGATGGCGCACCCAGGAATATGATGATGGTGTTCCTTGCATCAGCAATACACACATGACAGGTGTATGCTGATGAAATCTGGACCTATCTACAAAACCCTAATCAATCATGGTACTGTTTTGACGTTCAGTCTGGGATAGATTTGCTTGCATTTTAGTTTTGTTTCAGGCCTGAATTCAATTGTGCAAAAGTGATGCATTTTTTATAAGCTTTTATGTCACAGCTACCTACTTCCCTCAAACAAATATTACCACAGAATGGCTCATCCATCTGTGGTGATGCGGGTCTTGGAGAGCCAGCAGAAGTTTCAAGATAGCGCCTAGGATTCCTGTTTGGCTCAAAGGAAGCTACGGACAACCCAGGGAAGCAATGTAAAGCTGAAAGGCAGCCCACATTGGCACCAACATCCACCACAAGGGGCGGGCGTCCGATGGCATTGACCATTGCCAAGAATATGACTGAAAATTGTTGTTGCCACTGGAGTGAAGGATCAATGCAAAATAGTTCAGCCACAAACATCACTTGCGATTCTCACATAAATTTTTTGGAGAGAGGGATGCTTTGCCACTTCCGTAGTAACTGATAAAAACAGGATCATCATTTATTTCCAGAGCAGATGAGAGTGCGTCAAGCACTGCACCATGCTTATTCATCACCCAATTTCTCAATCTTCTCAATTGTTGAGCCTTTTGATGTGTATACAAGACACAAAAACCCAACAGTAAGCTCAATTTCTGGTATTGATTGCATCAAACTTTCTATCAGATTATGTTCTATTTTTAAAAAGCAGTAGTAGATTATATAACTTTGCACCACTGTAACAGCTTTCAGGACTTTCCATGGAAGTATTGCTAGCTCCCTAGCACCTCTCCCACTAGTTGAGAAAAAAAGGTTCCTTCTGCAGTAAGAGGTTATGTTAAGAGTTGCTTTGAATTTCTAAGATTTGAGTGTAGGTTTTATCTAATTACTACTGTTCACATCCATAGGCACAACTTCATGAGCCTTTGATGCATGAATTGAACTCACAACCAGTTGCAAGGTTACAAGTTTTACATATTTCTGCAGTTCCAAGACAAGATCAAGCCTGCCAGAGATGATCAGGAGAGCCTTTCATATCTAAGAACTATACAATCACAAAGCACACTCTTGAGAAAATTTGACAAAGGGAGTATCTGGTACAGTCAACAAGGCTGAAAGGTTAGGAGTGAAATTTGCTACGAAATGCTGCCATGCAGAAGAAGCTCACTTCTTTGCAGTTGCAGAAACAAATAAATTCACTGTTTGAATAGAGTAACAAAATCCAGAAATCATGCAACAGATAGGCTTCTGTGTGGTGAAAAATGCACCATTGAAAAGCGTATCTGGGTGATGGATGTAAGATGATGGTATATCCTGATGGCATGTATCCAGTCATCATCTGTCTCCTTCAATCCATTTGTCACCTGCTGTCTTTAGCCCATCAACCATGCACACATGAGTGCAACAGAGAAAATGACCCATAGAAGAAGAATCAGAATTCAATGAGGAATGGGGTTTCTTCTTTCCTGGTGACACACACACAGTACCTGATAATTTGAGAATCACAAGTTGCAGTCATTCCAAACTTCTGTAGATTTCACTACTTTGAACAAAAGAGCCAATATTTCACCTATGGTTGATGGTAATTCTGTTTTCCAGGGATTGTGGACATCACTGTCTGTTTCCTCAATTCACTTAAAAGCAGGATATGCAAAACAGATACTCAGACTGGGTTGAAGACACAACCCTAATTGGAAATTATGAAACCAAACTTTCCAATGTAAGATAGAAAAAGTTAGCGACCCCAGGATTCGATGACATAGAATAAGAAGAAGAAGAAGAGCAACTATTTCAATCTCTTCTTACATGAAATTACTGAAACCCTAAGCCCCTCCGACTTCTTATGCTTTCTCCTTACGGAGCTTGCCGAGCTCCCGGCGAACAATGGAACTCTTCTTGATGCGAGCCACCATGACCTTGAAGCGGTCGAAATCGTTCAAGGACGCTCGCCGGGTGCGGACGGCTAGCTTGCGACCCCAGGAACTACTCTCCCACTTGCTGTAAACTTCCCCCTCCTCCACGGCCTTGGCAAGATCCTTCTTCTTGGGATTCCTGGAGATGGAAATAATAATGTCGGTCAGCGACAGACGCTTGAAGTTGATGGAGGTCCTCACGATGTCGGGAGAATCGATCAGCGCCCTGTTCTGGTCAATCACGTCCACGATCACCACCAGCTTTCCATACTGTGGCCCATAGTTCACCAGCGCCACTCTCCCAATCTCCACGTACCTTCTGAACGGCATGATGTCCACCTGCTGCTGCTGAGGGCCTGGCTTCCGAGAGCCTAGACAATCCGTGCGGCTGGAGGAGGCGAAGAAAAAGAAAGAAGCAGAAGAAGCCGAGCCAGAAGAAAGAAACCCCACGGCAGCAGCACCAGCGCGCCCCAAACCCTAAACTTTCACGTCCTGATCCGGATCCCGAAGCCGTAAGAAACCCTAATTCCAGGTCTTATCCCAGGTCCTCCACACGAACAGCAGTGTTGTGCGGTTATTTCAATATTTAAAGAACCGTCGGTCCCAGTTATTTCTAAAGTCTTAAAGAACCTGCGATTTTCATGAAAGAACTGGTAAAGAACCAAAACAGCTTCATGGCCGGTTATTTGATTTTATTCCTTGAATCATCTCATTTGGCATATTATTTTTTGTATCAGGCCATTGCAATACACATGTCAATGTATGGTTGGTCAATGACCAAATTAGGCTTTGGAAAGCTATGACCTAATGTTTTGGAATGGGTGAAAAAACTCTTTTTAGACATCACATTTACATATGAACCTTGTAGCCATGGAAAAAGCTTTAGATTTATGAAATTACTCTCCTAATTAAATAAAAAATTTAATTTTAATTTAAGTTCCGTTTTGAAAATTTGAGAAAGAATTAAGAATAATGATAAAAAAGACGGAGGTTTATCAATTTAATAATATCCCTCTCCCCCCGTTTTTCCCTCGTATGTTCTCATATTGTTTCCAATAGTTCATCATTTTTTTGTGTCAATGTCAAATTCAATTTTGTTATATAACAAAAGAAGTAAGGTAGTCCATGAAAAAGCACACATGTTTTTTCATTTTTTCAGTAAAAAAATATTGAAACAATAATCGTTTTGAATAACATAATTGCAAAATTACAAACAATATGGATTGCTTGAAACCATAGATTCTAAATAAATCTAGAGACCAACTTTGCCAACAACTTGTGGTACCAAATTTGAAATTGCATGTTACCTAACATGATTTGGTAAAATATATATTTTTTTAAAATTTATTTTGGCCACGTAACAATAAATAAATAAAATTGTGCAAATGCCCTTCAGGAAATTGACTTATTCAATTCATAATTTTTTTTAGTCTATTGACAATATTAAAAAACAAATTTTACATTTTTTGAAGATTTTAATTCAAATGACATTTACTTAACATTTCCTTAACCCAAAAAGTTAATGCTAGTGATGCCACATTAGTGGTCAATTCCACTATTTATTCATGAACTCCAACAAGTCTAAACAACAATAGTTATTTATTGTTTTATGAATTAAGATACCTCCAAATTTGAAACCATGTTGTGTAATTGCATATAGATTATACCCTAATATGGGATATTGGTAAAAGTATTGGATGTCATATCCCTAAAGCCTAATATGATCTAATCAACATACCTAGGCTTTTACACGTATTGCTCCCAATAAGATGTTTGAACTTATTTGGGTTGCTACCGAACTCAACTACTTTTTCTTTTGCAAGATCATGTTCCTTAACAATATTTTCATTTTTTAATTATGTTGTCCCTACTAAGAGCTTCGCAATGAAGCTTCACATAAAATTTTCGAATAGGTTTTAGGAGTGGAAGTAATGTCCCAATCCCTAGTAAGAACTTCACAATGAATCTGTACATAGAAGTTTTTGATAAGTTTTAAGAATGGAAGTAATGTGCACATTTGGATTACTTAGTCTTTTGCAAACAGTTTTATCTTGAATCCTGTGATGGGTGTTCGCCAGTCAGCAAAGTTTCTAGTTTAAGCTTAGTCACATTTGCTGCACAGAGTTTTTTTTTTACTACAGCAAATGTGAGGAAGCACAAGACTCAATATAATCATTTGCTTGCTTAAAGTGACTTAACTGCAATTGATGTATCACTTCATTGTTGGAGAATTGAGGTCTGCAGCTGGACAATTGGTTGCATGGGTTTTATGTCCCTTGTAGAGAACCTTACATTCTGGCATGTGGAAGGTTATGATCTCAATGCTGCCTGCTCCAATGTGTGATACGGTGGTTGTGCATGCTAGTTGTTGGTGTATTCCTGTGAGTTGCATTTGAGCATATTTCTACACAATCAACTTTGCAGATTCAATTTGTGTAGCTCTGCTGATCATTTAGCCAATGTGTCAAGAATTATTTCTGTTGTTTGGGTTTTTTCTTAATTTGTTCCTGTGAGTGGATGAAGTACTTTGTGCTTTGTGTCCAATTGATATGTCCTAGGGTTTAGGGTTTCTTACAACCTTTGCAAATTTATCTTGGTCTTGTGTACTTTTTGGTACATGGAAATATTAAAATTGTAATGCATGGTAATGAACTTAGCAAATTGCAATTGAAGGTGACATAAGAAGCTATTTTGTTGGCAGGAAATTGTTTTGGGTAATTTATGAATGGGAGCCAGAGATAATGGCTGTTCTCAAAAACAATTTGGCATTTGTTCATAAATGTTGGTTCTCAAAAAAACTTTGACATTTGTTCATAACTGTCCGTGTTAAGTTTGGTTCAAGATGAAAACAAAAAATGCATATTAAAAGCCTTCACAATCATTAACACTTGCTTCCTTTCATTGTAGCTGGTTGGTAATTATAATGGGTTCTCCTTGTGTTTGCCAAACAAAAGAAAAAAATGACACAAAGGTTGCCCACTTCAAATGTGAGAGATATGTCTTTTCAACTATAGGGTTATGGGCTTCACCTGTAACTGCACACATTCTAATGATCATAGAATCTTGAATACAATTAATGCCAACAACCAAAATGGCTTGAGTGTAGATCGGCCACTGCAAATCTGACAATTACTTATTCAAGAATTTTCCCCAAGTCTACTGATCTTCTCTGTTCATCAAGCTGTTTTTCTCTTTGCATCATAGCTGTTTCGATGCGTCGAACAGTTGTTGAGATGAGACTGTTCACAGTAGCGACGCGTTCCGGTGAAAGTCTCGCTGATGGAATTGTTGCCACGAGGATTTGGAGTGCTACGGTCAGTAACGACCCATGGCCGGTCCTGCGCGGGCTGTCAGATGTTAGTTGAGCGACACCAGTGTCGTGCGATGCCGTTGTCGCGTTCCTATTCTCTGGTCCGTCAGGTAGAATGGCAAAACCCGAGGGAAGGAGCACGACGTTAGCCGGATCCCCACCTCGCAATACGAGATTCATGTATGGAATGTCGACAGGTGCGTAGATGAGCAGAGAGCCTAACACATCTCTGTAGCTCTCTTGAAAGATGAGCAGGTTGCTTTGGACGTTGGAGTTCAAAGGATTCACGCCCAAGAGTGATACACTGTTGCCTGGGTCTTGTCCTTTCGCAATGTGGGCCATTTCGGTTACCAAACTACCGTTGGAGAGAA
>Ga0209208_10002442_pt1 | contig 26597 bp, 25 predicted proteins | sample S1TSphfallax_3_FD_187694 | JGI IMG/M metagenome (GOLD analysis project Ga0209208, IMG submission 187694) | Host-associated microbial communities from peat moss isolated from Minnesota, USA - S1T2_Fd - Sphagnum fallax MG (SPAdes) (version 2) | ecosystem: Host-associated > Plants > Peat moss >...
GAGATGGTGGCCAATCCCATATCTTTAGGGAGGGGATGTGCTCCATAATTTGCTTCACCGATGAATCAGGTGGTCGGAGAGGAAAGTGGGACCACCCGGGATTTGTTAGAGAGAGAAAAAACTGATTTCCCCTTTGAAGCTATCAAGGATTGAATCTCAAACCTCTTTCTACTATCCAATTCAAGACCTGAGTTTGTCCTGATCAATTAATCAAGCACACTTTCCTTTATGTAAGTGAGAGTTGTATTCTATTAACTCCCCTCTCACATTGCAAAGGGGAAGTTTTGACAATCATTTCTCAAGGAAATCACAATGGGCACAGACATAAAAAAGACCTAGTTCATTATCCTATTGAGCAAGAAATTTGTGCATTCATTCGTTTCTTAGAGGGCATTTCTAGTTTTTTTTGGAGAAATGTAAGAGGGGAACTCAAAAATCTTTTTTGTGTTTTGCTGCACCCTGATGATCATCAGTAAGTTGAGGGATTACTACTACTGCTCGCTCATTTACAAACATGATCGGTTCTTCTTTCCAGGACCTTCCAGAAATCACTGGCTGTCCTACTGCTGGATGCCAATATCTGTACCAATACGGAGGTGGAGGAAGCACAAGTGGCAATCTTGCAACAGATACAGTGACATTCGGCAATGCTAGCGTTCCAAGCTTGGGATTCGGATGTGGTCACAACAACACGGGCTTTGCCGGACTAGATGGAATAGTGGGTTTAGGACAAGGTCCTCTTTCACTGATCTCTCAGCTCAGCAATGCAGGAGTGATCAGCAAGAGATTCTCTTATTGTCTTGTGAGTTACAGCAGCCAAAACTCAAGTCCTTTGCTTCTGGGAGATCTCGCAGTCACCTCTGCGCCGCCAGGAGTTGCTTATACTCCAATCCAAGCCAATCCAGTCTACCCAACCTATTACTACTTGCATTTGGATGGTATCAGTGTTGCAGGCGTACGTTTGAAATACCCACCTGCAACTTTTGCAATCGATAGCTCCGGAAATGGAGGACTAATTCTGGACTCAGGAACTACCATCACGTATTTGGCAACAGATGCATACAACGCAGTTTTGGAGGTACTGAAAAAAATCACCGTCTCCATATGAAGTATCTTAATTTATATTATTCATTTTTTTCACTTAAGTTTATCTTCTGTAAACTCCATTTTCATGAATGGAGAGAATGAAACAATCTGTTGAAAGTTCGTCATGGATTGATGGACTTTGCTCTTTAGATATTCATGGACTAGTACAGCTGCAATATAATTCTAACTCATGATACAATTTTGAAGTCAGCAACACTAGACTAGAGGACGGAAAAATTGTACACTAACAGATCCAGGGAGTTAGAACTGGATCATGAAAATCATGCATTTTGATTTCAAGAAGAGACTATTAAAATTGACAAAGTTGTTGATTATGTGATTTCTAGCTAGATCATGAAAAATAATGCATTTAATCTCATGCCAGAGGACTATTAACTGACAGTGTTTTTCTTTGGGGGTGATTGATCTCTTGGGTAATTTGTTTTTTTTTCGCTGTGTGCGCAGGCTGTGAAGGCAAATTTGACATACCCTCTTGTTTCTGGAATACCATATGGGCTGGATTTATGCTTCGATATTGGAACCGCGATCAATAATCCCATCTTACCGGAGATGGTGTTTCATTTCACCAATGCAGATGTTGTTCTGCCGATTGAAAATCTCTTTCTTCTTGCTGACCTCACAGGTCCAATTGTATGCCTTGCCATGGCTGTGAACTTTCTGTCAATTAGCATTTTCGGCAACATTCAGCAGCAGAATAACTTGGTTGTTTTTGACCTTGAAAATTTGCAAATTGGCTTCAAATCCATCACATGTGGATAAGATACATCATTCTACATACCTTTTTACCAAAACACTAACAATATGACAATTATTCATGCTCATTGTCAGGACTAAGTTAGGTGCCTATTTAAGTCACAATTGGTTTAGTGATAAGCTGGGATAGCATAGTTAACTGTGTTTTAGTTTGGAATTGGTTCAAGTGTGAACACAATTCAAAATATTTTGTTATTTGGGTGTATTACAACAAGTTTTGTGATCTTAAATCAACTTTGGTGATTTCAAAGGTGATTTGAGATTTCAAAACATGGTGTGTTCATGTTTTACAAGTTTTTTTATGTTTATATAATTTTTCATGATGTATGGTGTTTGTGTTGTTATTTCTATGTTTTGGGTTTGGATTTTTGCATTGTTATAGGTGAGTTCTTTTTTAATCATAAAAAATGTAAGTATAGTTTGTTTAGTGTTGCAACTAGATTTACTAGGTTAAGCATTGTTTTGTGTTTCGTGTTTTGCATGGGTTACAAATTGTATTTGTAAGAGTTATGCTCAAGGTGCAAGTCATGAATGTTCATGCTTTTTGGTCTATTTTGGCATAGGGGACACCGTTATTATTTTTATTTTTCTTTCTCCCTCTCACAACTTTCTCCCTTTATTTCTTTCCGAAACTTGTTCATGCTTTTTGGTCTACTTTTGGCATAGGGGGCACCTTTGTTATTTTTATTTTTCTTTCTCCATTTCACAACTTTCTCCCTTTCTTTCTTTCCGAAACTTGTTCATGCTTTTTGGTCTACTTTTGGCATAGGGGGCACCTTTATTATTTTTATTTTTCTTTCTCTATTTCACAACTTTCTCCCTTTCTTTCTTTCCAAAACTTGTTCATGTTTCTTGGTCTACTTTTGGCATAGGGGGCACCTTTATTATTTTTGTTTTTCTTTCTCCCTCTCACAACTTTCTCCCTTTCTTTCTTTCTCATTTTAGCAACAACAAAAGGAGAGGGTGAAGGAGGGTGCTAGGCAAAGAGTGCATCAACCCTCATCATTGTGTTTTTTCAAGCAATAGTTTGAAGATAGTTTCAAACAAAATAAGAAGAAAAGGGCAAAAAAGGAAAAGAAGAAGGGAAAAAATAAAGGAAGAAAAGGGGGGCAATGGTAGCGGTAACATGGCATCACGACAACATTGTCATGAATTCCAAGCTTGTTCAAACCTCCCCCAAACCTGCCAAATTTCACAAGTTGGGAGGTTTGCAAGGCTTGGGGGAGGTCCAAGATAAGGAGGCTTGGTGAGTCTAATCCGAACTTGCCATGTAAGAGATTTTATTTTTATTTTTCAATCTTTGCTTGGGGTTTATTTAAATATATTTTTATTTTTGTTTCCTTTTTTTTCAGTTTTCATCCATGTGGAAGAAACTTCACCCATCTTATGTACATCTCATCTAACAATTAAACAATGGGTTCATGAATTGACAAGTCGGTTAGTGGATGAACACCCCACCTAAGATTGGACATTAAACATTTTCACCTTTAACATGGGACATCTCAGACACTTAGACCTTTATTAATGAACATCAAACTTTGAAAGCAAGTATCTTTCTCATACTAGGTCCTACATGTGCCCCAACCATTCAAGTGCAATATCCTTGGGTCCATTTTATGGGGTTTATGGTTCAAAAGGTAAATTAAGTTGTAATAGATTTAACATCCCTTTAGGTTTAACGTAAGCCATTACAAGTACAACCTTTGGTTATAATGGTTTCAAAATTGGATACTCAAATTTTAAAAATTAAGGTTCACCATGGAGGTGACATAGGATTTAAAGATAGGAGAAATGGTGACTATCACTAGTTGTTTTTTACTAGGCATGGGGTGTAGTTCAAACCATTCACACCACCTTTATCATCTTCTTAAGGGGAATCTTCAAATTCATATATAAGTTCACCACCAAATGTGGTCACCACACCATTGTTATGGGACATGGATGACATCTATGGAGCCACTAAAAGGCCCCACCAATATTCAACAACAATTAACACCATTGAGCCCGATGACTTCATGCAAGAGTTTGGTAGCTAGTGTGATATACAACAAATACATAATCCACAATTTTTTACACCTTTCATGGCATGGAAGGCATTATTCCAACATTATACTAGTTTGGTAAGCAAAAACAGAAATGTTAATTGTAATTGAGCCATCGAAAGTGAAAGTGTTAATGGTAATCAAGACATCGAAAGTGGTGGAATCATTGAAGGTGGTGGTATAAGGGCTTCCACTAGTACATGATGTCTTTTACTTGCATTGAACCATGTTGGGTGTTTGTACATTATGGCGTAGACAATTTGTTTTGAAAACAGTGAATGTTGAAAGTACATAACTTGCATAAACTTTTGTATACATTTGACTTTAGGCCAAAGAACTTGTGAACCATAGATGAAGATCCAAGGATAGTTAATTATCCTTACTATCTTTTTTTTTTTTGCTTAAATCAAATTAAGGGTCTTCATGAAAGCACACCCAAAGTTCATAATGTCATTTATCCTTTTAGTTGAGTTATTTGTGTATTATTTTAGCTATAAAAGTCGTTGATGATAAGGGCAATCCTAAGATTGGTTTTAAATGGCTTCCCGCTAGTATGTGAACACATTATTGGTTCCTATTTTTTTAGGCACGCAAAATGTGAGTTAGCAGACCCTCAACACCTTGATTTCTTTTTTAGCTTTTTATGCATAGGTATTTCATAGGGCCCTACAAAGTAGGTATCATCTCTCTCCTTTTGCCGGCACCAAAATGTGGTTGTTTTCCGTTTGCACCCAGTTTCGGTTACCTCTATGTTTTGAAATTTTTTGTAACCGAAAGCTTTGTGCTTACATTTGTCTTTTCACAAATTTTATGTGTTTTTGTGTTTGGTTTCAATGTAGTTGGTGTGGAATTTGTGGTTGAAGCTCAAGAAATATGAAGTCTTAGAGTGTTGAGGATTGTGAAGAAGGCTACAAAAGTGAAGATACATTAAACACTAGGAGATTGGACTCTATCAACAAGTCCAAGGACCCCCTTGTAGAAATAAATGCTAGAATAGAAAGGCTCAAGAAACTTCTTCTAGAAAGGGACTTCGCATATTTGATGCAAATTGGGTTGAGTGGAACGGGCATAAATCCTCACCAACTAAAAGCGGGTTGAAATGTGGCATAGGAAAAGCTTGTCGAAACCTTTGGAAAGGCAACTCCTTGGTCAAGGTTTCACTACATGGAATGTCAAGACCTAGACATCAGAGCCAAGGTTGAGAAAATATGGCCTTTATGTTATGGAAAGGCAAAAATGCCCTATTCCAAGATGATTACAAAAAAATTTGCTTTGGGGATTGTTGTTGAGTCAAAGCTTGGCAAAGTTATCAATTGGGCTATGTTCACTAAAGAAATAAACACAAATTAGCAAAGCAAGTTTTTTAAATGAACGGCAAGGATGGAGGTGCAAAGGGATGAGTTGACAAAGACAATATGCTTCCAACAAAAACAACCATTGCTTGTTGAAGAGGAGTCCATGGCCAAAGAAATAAAATCATAAGTTGTTACAACAAAACATGTACTCTAGCAACCACAATGGCTTCTAAACCTTGGATTTTGAAGCTCCAAATTGAGCTAACCCAACTACTGCAACTTGCGTCCATGGAGCTTGAAGCTTCAAAGAGTAATTATGAACAAGCCAAAAGGAAAAAGAAAAGCTAATGGACCAACTATGAACAGTTCAGATGCTTATGGAATCTATCCAAGCAACCTTGTTCAAGGAGAAGGAGAAAATTTGACTTCTAGAATTTAAACATTGACGACTTGGGCCAACCCCTATGTTCAACACCATTGTTGAAATCCCTCCTAACTCCACAAAATCTTTCATTGAGTCTTCAATGATCTTCCCCAGTCGATAAAGGTGTCATCACCTAATCTAAAAGTTGATGAATTGAAATTGGATTTTGATGCATTGATAGCTCAAAGGATGTAAGAAAAATGCTTTGAGAATTTGGCCATCAAGCATGAAGCCTAGTTCAAAAAGTTGGGGGAAAAATAGATCTAAAAGAACTTGAACACCAAGAATTGGAACAAAGGAATAGCTTTTGTGAATTGTAATACAATTCTTTGGGAGAACAACACCTTGCTTTCATAAAGAAGGGTACTGGATCATCAATGCATCCCCATCCAAACTGCAACCCATAGGTGAAATTTGACATTGCACCAAGTTTCTTAAAATTGTCCCATGCGTTGTTTGTTTGTTTGGATTTCCACACAATGATATTGTAACATTTGTGTGTAGGCATCTCTATCACCCATGGTGTGCCTTGATGCACTTCAAACATAGTAACAAATGTGCAAATCCTCATTGTAAAACAAATATGTCTTGGAGTGGTTTAAAAGCTTTGGCTTCAAAGAATTTGACAAGGACCTACTGGAGAGAGAAATATCCAAAGGTTGTGAAAAGTCTCGAGTACAACAATTCAATTTGCAAAGACAAGCTACATTTGCAAACTATCCAAATGTCGATAAGTTGTGATTTGCGGTCTTTAAGCATTGGAAATATGCAAATTACTGTTGTTTAATATTTCCACTTTCTATATTGACATTGTCAAATGTTGGTGTTCTCATCCAAAATGGGGAAGATACTTAGATTCACAAATCCCACTTTTTGAAATTACGTTAGGAATCTATTTGCCTTGAAAATAGTTTGGTATACTATTAGCATAAATAATCAATTTGCAAACAAATAGCATACATGGAGTATACATTTTGATGTTGTTGTGTTGAAATTGTTTTGGAGTGTGTTACTTTTTGGAATTTACTTTATAGTGTGTGGCACTTCATCACAACAAGTTATACTAGGGTCATTAATCAATGTACAATTTGTAGTTATAAATAGATAGTAATGTTTTTACATAATGTACTGTAGCAATTTTGGGATTGTCATGATACACTTTATGTAGGATATGCATAAGAATAATATTTTTTGTATCAAGGTTGTTCATAAGTTGGTATGTGAAATATGCAGTTGTTGTTCTTTGTGTAGTTTCTACAAATGTTCATGCTTACCATACATGTTATGTTATACTACAATGTACTTTTCATATTGTTTTCATACTTTGAATATTTGAAATATGGTTTGATTTCATTTTTTTTGTATTTTATATATTCCAAGTCTATTTTGTTAACATTGTTTTTGCAATATACATATTTTAAGTATCATTTGTTTATGGGTATATATCTTATGGAACAATTTTGCATTTTGTGCATTTGTGCACGATCCTCCATGAAACCATCTATGGAGCCAACATCTACGTGCATGGGAACCTTTAGTATGGGTGAAACAAACCATGCCAAAGACCCATTTCATGAAAAGAAGACAAGTTCATGCATGTCTAACCCTTCCCTTAAAATGATGCAGTAGAAACAACATGTATCTAAAAAGGCATTTGTCACAAAAAAGTTGTTGGAAAACGGGAATGGGGATGAAGAATGTTTAAATGTGCCAAGGCCTACCTTGGAAGAGGATTTGTATGGGTCAAGCCAAAAGACTAATAGTTTAGGTCAACAATTCAATAGAACTCAAAACATGTCTACATGAAAATAAATAAATAAACTTGTAGAGTACCCAACTCATTCTATCCACAAGTAATATGTTTATGAGGGGACACCAAAAATAAAGAGATTCCCTAAAATTTCTACTAGAGGCACCCTGCATGGATCCCATGAAGAAAACAAAACTTGTTTCATCCTTAGACGAAGTTCAGTCAAAGGAAGTTGTAGGATATGTTCAAGGGCAAGAGTTCCAAATAGGTCCTAAAAACCTTGATTTACACAATTCAACGTCTACAACCCATAAAAAGGTGTCATACGTAAGGACACAAGGCACATTAATTTGCCATATAAAACTATAGTTGTGCCCTCTGATTCTAACGAACTTAAAGTTCGAACCCATCAAGTGGTTGAAGTTGATGATTTCAATGACCATAAGCACAAATTTGAACCAAGAATCACATGAAGATCACGGACTTTGAAGGCAAAATGTATGAAGCAAGATTTCTAGAAGAAAAAAGGTGTAAATAAGCAAGTACAAAAAAATCTTATGAAGAAGGGCAAAAAATAGTGGTGATCATTTGGTTTAGGTTTGAAACTTGATATGAAAGTGTAAACTTTATAGGGTTTATCCTACTTTTCTGTATTGGCACATGAAGTTTTGGCTATACCCAAGCCTATCATCTACTAGTATTGTGGGTTACACCACACTTCAAATTTTCATTTGTTATTTTTTTTTTTAATCAAATGTTTTGTACATAATCAATTGTTGAACTAGAGCATCACAATTAATCTTCTTTAAATAATCTACTAGTTTGGCCAAGTTGAAGACCTCCATGAATTTTTCAAAGACATTTCTAGTGGGCGAAAAGCAATACCCATATCTTGGGTTAATAATAAATTAAATGCCTTGCTTCCTTCTAAATTTGTGTACATCACAAAGTCCATCTTTCACTATAATACACATAAAAAGCAAGCCAAAATGTCAATTAATGATGAAGATCTTGTTGCATATTACAATAATGCACAATGCATGGACCCCATTGCGTATTGCATTTGTGCATGCAAAAGTGGAGGCCAATACAATTATGTTAAATGTGGGCATTTGCACCCAAGATTTCTATCTAAGGTACAATGTGTTTATTGTTATGAATAATTGTGTGTTGTATACATGTAACATACATTATGATTGTCACAACCCATCAAAGAAACTAGGAAACTAATAATCACATATGGCAAGTTCGCAAGTTCGCAAGTGTCCAAGCTTCTTAAGAGAATGTTCCAACAAATGCAGTTGATTTAAAGACTGTGCAAATAGAATTGTGAAAAGAGGGATACACCATAAACTACAAGTTTCCTACTCCACCCTTTACCTATCAATTTTTTTAAAGATATTTCTAGTTTGCAATTCAATCACATGTTATTGTCATACTTTGGAAACATCAGATAAGTTGTTTTTAGTTTTGAAGGTCATGACACCAATGGTTCCCAATTTTTGCCAAGTTTTCATGCCTACATAAGGAAAAGGATGGGCCATTAGAACAATGGAGGACATTTCAACGGGTTCTTTTGTGTTTGATTTTGTTCTTGAAATTGTAACAAATGCATAAATGGCTTATCACAACAAGTTATATGAAGATTCCAAAAAGCAAGCATACAATATGGTTTTGAATGCAAATGATGCTATGGAAAACCTTTGGATGATGACTATGTTTTTTGTTTGGATGGAACCATCTATAGCAATGTCTCCAAATTTTCAAATCATCAATGCCATGGTGCAAATTTGGCGGACATCCTTGTTCAAATAGAAAGTATCACCAAGCATATATACCATGTATGTCTATGCATTCCGTTTTCATGATCTCTATTTATGTGCATTACCAACTTCCTAGTTGAAACTAATATATGGTTCCATGTGTAGGTGGCATCTTTCACATGTCGCAATGTAAGTGCCATGGAGGAACTAACTTGGGTAGGTTTTCAAAATTTTATTAAGTTTTGAAGTAGAATTCAATCAATCAATTTGAGGTTTGTGTGATTTGAAAGTAATATGTTAATTATGCCATCTAGAATTAGCTAACATTTTGCCCAAATTACTATGAGTGGATTATGGGATAGACTTTACAGACCATCAACATCTAATACCAACTTTTTCATGCCTATGCGGTGATGTGTATTGTAGAGGACTGTAGGAATTAGATTTCCTTTTCATACAAGAATGGAAATAAACTCCCTCTTTACAAGCTCATCCTTTAATTTTTTCAGTATGTAGATAGGAAGCTTTGATTGGTTTCAATAGTAAATGGAATGTACATAAGTCTTGAATGTGATATTTTGATGCCCAATATTTGTAATTTTTGATTGCTTCAAGTTTTCCCTACTTGAAATGTTCTTTGGCATTGAGGGTGTTGTTGACAAATGTACTATTAGCCAATTAGGAACGTACATGCATCGATTCAACATTTGTAGGAGTGACAATACATGGGCTCCACCTCAACAGTTAACAATGAAGATTACACTTTAGTTGCACTTAATTTATAAGTACATTTGGTTTAATTTTGAATGGTGTTTTTTTTCTTTTTTTGCATGTTTTCCTAGTGACACTTGTAGCTTTTCTAATTATAGTTCAAGTATACATTTCAAATTTTATGATTTTTCAAATGAGATATGGATTGAAAACCTAAATCATTGAATGCTTTCTTTGCAATGCAAGTGAACGAATCTTGGTGGGCTTGAAGTTTGGTCTTAAGAAATAACATATCAATTTAGCTCCTAGGTGCATTTTGGCTTGCCTTTTGACCATTTGTGGGGATGTGGCAATCTATGGGTCATACATTTAAACATTTAAAATAATTTTTTTTGGAATCATTATGGTTGTTTTGAACTGTGGGTTCATTTTTCACATATCAAAATTTTAACCATTTTTTAATTTGATTGACATCTTTACTTAAATATTTGCATTAACATAGTTCTCAATCAATCACATAGTATTGACTCCTTCCTAGATTTTTGTTCAAGGTAGGGATTACAACTCCCAAGTTTTCTTACCATTGTAACTATACCACAAATATTTTCACATGAATTTAAAACTTTTAAGCATTTTAACATTCAAATCTTTTGTATTCTACATATGTCCATTGTGCATATTATGTGTTTTTTGTATTGAACCTTGAACCTAAAGTACAAAAAGACAATTAGTGATTAGACTTCATACATTATATACAATCCCCACACATGTTAGGCTTATGTACTATGAATTTATCAATAGTGTGCAATAAGAATCAAAATTGATGCCCAACTATTAGGCATTTGTATATGCTCCAAACCTTTATTGTCAGCTTGGACTTACAAGTTAGGCCCAATTCCTAGTTCCTTGTTGTTTGTAATAGATTACATATTGAAACTTGCAAAAAAAGCCAATGACAAAATTCTTATGAATGAGTATAAGGTATTTAGTACCTTGAGATTATTTTTCTTTTTTTTGTTTGGTTTGGGAAAGCAAATGTGTGTGTGTTTTGTCAATGTGAATATAGATTGGGTCTCAATCTAACAAATAGATCCAACACACTTGCAAAATCAGAAACATGGTGAAAATTAAACTACATCCAAAAAGATGTTCAATGAAAAAGCTCACCCACAATTTGCATAAGGGGAATGAATAAAAGTAGAACCCATAAACTTTGGTTTTTGTGTCTATGAGAAAGAACAAAGAGAATACCTAATTGCCACATTTAAATTTGGATCTCATAGAAAAATTTGTACAACAAGTGTGATGATGAAGACAACACAATAGGTTGATGTAATAATCTAATGCTATTAGACTATGGTGGTGTTCACAAGTATTCTAAAACTTATTATAATACTCACCTAAAGGCTAATTATTTAATGTGCATCATTTCACGGCAATCCATTCATGCATAGTTGAAATGGATTTGCAATTCATGGTTGTAACTTTCCAATGAGATAAAGACCAGCTCTTTGAGCCAAAATAAATATTGTTCAATGTCTTTACAAATTGCTTTAAGAAGCCTTTAACTTCAATTGTAGACAGAAACACTTTTAAAATATAGAAATTTGAACAAAAAGATCTTGGCATCCACTTTGCTTTGGACCCAACAAAAGCTCAATCATAGCAATGAAACCTCAATTACTTCATATACAATATGTGCACACTTGCCAATATGAAGGAACATTTACAAAGTTTTTCATTTCAGATTTTGAATTGAACATAAATTGCAATTTATAAGTCTTCAATTAAGGAGTCTACGTTAATGTAATATAGTCAACAATCAAATGTATAATACTACATTTTTAGTTGTGACATTTCTAGAAGAGTGACAAAAACACATGATCAAAGCAAAGGCCTTAAGATAATCTAGAAATTGACAAAAAACACAAGATATCCTAAACCCATAGGATATCTTATGTTGATAAGGCGATTGTTATACCATATATTGATGGTGATTATGGCAATCAAGAACATTACAAACCTAATCATTTTCTCTCAATGCAACATCTATCATAACTTCATGTTCTACTGACAATTTGTAAACTAGATCATCTCCTTTGACATGATGATCTTATGGCATCATGGGGAATTTAATTGCTTTGACCAAATGAACATCTATATATGTTATGTTGGAATTATTTAAATAAACCTATGACCGGCTACTCCTCCCCCATTTTTGGTAATAGGTCCAAGCCACAACAAAGTCACTTACTTCAAATTCACAACCCCAAACACAAGCAAAAGATTCACGAACCATGTGTTTTGGTCATTGACATTGTATGATGTAAAAATCAACTCATTATGCATTCTTTTCAATAGCTAGAACTACAAAGTTGTCTCCAATCTACAACATATCATAAAGTTCCTTATAGTCTCCTCCAAAGTCCTATTCCTCTTGTTTTTCAAACTCTTGCATTTGCTCTCTCACTAAGCAAGTATTGTTGGGTTTGAATTTAATCAATTGCCACAAGAAAATATGACCTATTTTGGCATGCTTCCCACTCTTCCACCACACAAGGAAGACAAAATCATGTAAGATCCCGCACCATCAACAATGTAGGATCAAGAATAGATATTAAGTAAATGGAGTGGAATTTTGAAGATCCAAGGATACTATCACACCCATGAAGGTTTGACCTATCTACATCAACAATAGTAATGTGCCAAAACTTTTGAAATTTTCTAGCCTACTTTGGGAGTAAGAAATAAAAACCCTGCTAGACAGAGCTTCTTCAAGAAAAGAAACCACTTCTACTGCAGATTGTACTCTTCTTTCAAGATTCGGCAACTATTCACATCTTAATCATCTCTTCAAGACAGCTCCTACCCCATCCCACTTTCCTATAAGATTTCCATTACAATGGGGGCAATGGAAATAAAAAATGTTCAATATACATTCTACAACCCTATCCCAAAAAATTGCCATCTCAATTTGCATCCACCTATAAGACCCGGATACCTAGCAACAAAAAACATTCACCTAGCACCTTTGAATTAACCAACACAACCGTTGGAAAACACCCAATGTTCTTGAGGCTTTACACCTTGGTGAACAAGCCACTCCCAATGTAGCAACAAACAATGTTGCACAAAAAATGTGTCATGTTCCTTGTCATCACTCACATAGAAATGTGATTTTATGATGACTTTAGTTTCACTATTAGTCTTGAAGTAAGAAAGGTTAAGCTATATATAATGTGGACCAAGATTGTTATTTGGAATGAATGCCAATGCATAGACTAGATTTCATTTTCAATTTGGAATGTTTTGTTTTTTACGAAATCTATGTGAAACAATATCACATCCTCGAATAGGTCTAACATGGTTATACTACACTAAGTATTTTGCGAACGAACTACAAAATTACATTTTATAAATGTTTGCAAATTAAGCTTCAAGTAGGTTAGGAACTCTATTGTGGAAGTCTCCTTGAAAACTTCTCTAATTCTTTTCCTTGGCTGCCCATCATCAGATTGACCAACAACACCAGTTTCAAAACATGTCCATGATACTTTATAATCTAAATTACCTATTACTTCTATAGGACATAAAGGCAATTTATGAACTCCATAGTTTTGACACTCACCTAGGAAGCATGCACACTTGTGCCACTCTTTTAATTCAGCTTTCTTACATACACAATCCTCCCACAATTGGGTGATGCCTTTATAAACCTTACCTTTTACTAAACACATGATTACATCCCTAGACTCGTCAATAGGGGAACAAAACAATACAATGGCAATGACATCCTAGCTTCTCATGCATTCCTTTCTTTGGATCCCTCAAAAATTTAAACCAACCTTTAACATATTTAACTCCACATGGTACTTACAACAACACACATTTCTGTTTTTCAAAGGTTTGACATAATATGGTTTCAACTTCTAGAATGCACATTGTTTGATCTTGCATTTTGGATGGGATGCTTCAAATTGGAGGGAAAAAGTAATCTACAATATAATAAACAAATCAGTATACACTAGTATTCTTACTAACTATACAAATCTTGTTGAAAATGCACATTGAAGTTCAAAAAATGTAAAACAATTATAAAGTTTTCATTATGTACATAAAGTCTACCATGTGTATGCAGACATGGGCTATAATGCATAGACAATATATTCAAAATGTATAAAACATCCAAATAGTGCACATAACCTTGTCAAGTTTTCACAAAAATAATATATATTATATATTAGATCTACATATAGTACCTTAAGGTCATATAGGTGTACACAAAATCTACAATTTTGTATAAAAAATGCACCTTATACTTTTATGACTACAACAACAATTTGGGGATATTACAATAAGTACACTAAGATCCATAAAAGATGATCACCAATCCTATCATATACACAAAGTGCACATTTCACTAGCAAGGATTCCAACAACAATTGTTGTAGGTACTAGGTTCATCAAAGAATGTACTTATGTCGTAACAACTATGTAGACAAAGATTAAATAAAAGTCTTCAAGATTGTAAATTTTACAAAGATTGAAAGAATCACATTATTGATACTACCTATGATAGATCCCTTGTCTTTATACACATTCAAATCATGGTGATTGCTCATGTTTATGGCCTACAAAAAATTCATAAACCTCTAGTAGTAGATGTCAAAGATTAATTTAATCAAAAGGGGTACATGTATTACTTGGGTTTCAAGTAGTAGATGTGTGGCATGCTCCTCATACACTTAGCAACAATCTAGTTCCTTGTGACATCAAACCTATTAGGACTGACCCTTGTTTCACTTCTCCACTAGTCCATCAAATGTGAAACAATGGCATTTTCAATAATATCTACCCATTGTTTTCTTGTAAAGAAAGCCCATTGTGATGAACCAAATGCTTCAACTTGTTTTTGTCTCTTCACATTAATAGAAATGTTCATTGAATTTGTATTAAACACTTTGCCTAATGCCCTAATTTTGACTACTTCTTTTCTGACCACAACATTCAAAAAAACACCCTTGCAAGCTAATTTTTCCTTGGATTACACCCCTTTCACAAGGTCAAGTTTGGTTTTCAACCCTTGGATGAAGGTGTGTTGAGCCTTCATTTCAACAAGAAGAAGATAATAATATGGGAGATGGGGTTTATTGATCTTACTACCCAACAATTTTTCCATGACCACATGTCTACTAAATTCAGAAGCAAAAGACCCAAGCTCAGAGCTTATGAAAATTTCCATCATGTGCATTAAAGAATACACTTTCCATAGACCAAGTGTATCTTCTTCTGGTGTTGTGACACTAGAGGATGATGTTAAATCATTTGCAACCTTAGCCAAATCCCTGGCCTTCTACCTACATCGTTGAGTTCTCTCTCTTCCATTCTCTCTTCTTTTTTGCAAAGCAATTTCATTTAAAATAGCCTCTAATGTTCTTCTTCTTAGGCCTAGCTCAATAAGCCTAGCCTTTTTTTGTTAGTCCTTAGCATTTCCCATCAAGGTGATAACATTTCTAGAAACAGAAGCTTTGATGTCCTACAAAATGACACAAATGACACAAATGTAGAAACCTCAACTTGACCCACACTCAAAGAGAAATTCAACTAGTTGCAAAGTTTTGAAAAGCAAAGGATGCAATTTTTTCCAAGAAAACATACTTTCAAAATTGAAATGCGTGTTCTTACAACATGAGAGAGACAAAGAATTGCCACTTTCTACTTCCAACAACCACTCGTCCCGTTCAAAGTCTAGCTTCATTCTATCCTTCCAACTACTATGCCAAAGCACTTTGTATCACAAATGCACCTTGGTCCCCCCTACACATTGAGTTTCTATGTCTTTTCCTTCCAAAAATAATCTAAGGGGCATCAATGTGCCCCTATTTTGGCCATCACCACCTTCATTGAAGGTTTGGTTCACTTGGACTATGCATCAGATGGTCAAGATGACATGGGATGAACGATCAAATTCACTATGTTTGCCAAGTAATACACATAGTATTAAAGTTATATAATTCACAACAATGAAGCCCTAGGTTGGTGTTTTTTAAAAGTCCACCTAATCCAATCCAATTGTTAAAAACCAAACCTTGCATATTTATAGTTCACTTATAGAGATGACATCCAACCAAATTTTTTTAAAGGGTGGATACTTTTAATACTTTAATGTACTCTTAAAGATAATATGCTTCAATGTAGATGGATTTCCAAATAATTGACAATTTATGCGAAAGATCATTGAAGATTGTTCTTTATATTTTCATATTTGGATGTGCAAATTTTTGTTGAAAAATTCCATGTGAAAATAATACTTCTTAATCCTTTTTTGCAAAATGTCATTTCATTATAGGATTCTGCAAATTGGAAATGTACTCCAAAAGACAATTGTATCATTTTTGTATGCATTGATTTTTGGACATAATGACATATTAAAATGTGAGCTACCATTAATTACACATTTTCATCATTAAACCTTCTTTAATTATTTATTATATCAATCAAACATTGGTTGCAATGAAAATTGTCAAAGTGTTACAATTTTTTGTGTACATCGTACCTTGCAACCACCTTGTTGTGGAACTTAATTCCACAACAAGGTTATGAAGGCGCGACATCATCGATGCTCAAGATTTATGCACTCTAGAATCACAAGTAGTTTTGCTGAATATTCTCCACTCCTCTCTTCCCTTCGCTCGATCTTTCAGCAAGTTAGTGTTCTTCAGAAAAAAAAACCAAGCACCCAATCCCTTGTTCTCTCTCTCTCTCTCTCAGAAACAAAAAGGTGACAAATCCTTGCCCCAACGTGTAAGTAAGTAAAATTCTCCAAAGTCGACGCCCTTTGAAAATTTGGCTAATTCCTCGTGTGGATGAATCGACGACCTCGAAGACTGGAATCCAAATCAGAAAGCTTAGCTTGAGTGACTAGATGATGATGAAGTAGCTGTAAAATCAACCAATTTATAGTGTTTGCTTATGTGAAGGGAACAATTAACACAAGGGAATTAAGTTCAAGAGAACCCCATATTCATTTGTCCTCAATCTTTTGGACTTTTTTGGGAAAAGGGAGGGAGTTAGGGGTGGGGTCCATTAACTATCTAAATTTCTTGCACTTTTTGACAAGATGAAGACATATCCATAATGTTCTCTTTCAATGATTTCATAACCTATTCGTTTTATTATTCCTAGCATTCATCTTCCACCGGTTCATTTAATGGAGTATCAATGGGCATAGCAATGAACATTTGAACCTTTGGGACCTATCTCAATCAAAAGAATCTCATTAACTTTGACCATTTTTCCCTAGAGAATTGGAAGATTGGAATTAAGAAAATGAAGTAGCATAGAATTGCAATTTGACCTTGACCATAATGATCAATAAAATTCAAGTAAAATTCATGTTACCAAGCAAAAACAAGTCAAAGATCCTCCACAATAGATATTAGTCACTAGCATAATCTCAATCATAAGTGACTCTAGAATTCATTACAACACCTTGAGATAGATCTCTTGAACATAGACTTTGTAGTTGTCAAGGTAAAGGTCATGCTAGGGAAAAAACTGGACAAGGTTTTTGATCCTAAAGCAAGTGTGACAACATCTATTCTTATATGTGTTGGGAATATAAACATAATGAAGCAAAGGCATTGACATATTTCCATTCCTTTGGAAGGGACCCCAACCTCACTCACCATATAATAAGACTCCTTGTTGCAAATGCAAACCAACACCTTAATAATAACCTTGTAATAAATGCTAGCATTGACAAAGTTGTCCCATTTCTATCCCTTCCTATGCGTGTACTCCTTGGAGAAGTTTGTCACAGATAGCAAGAAGTCCACCATCTTCTCAGCTTCTAGAACCTTTTGCATTTTGGACATGCCATTCAATTCTTGAATGGTTATCAAGAACAAGCAATTCCACAGTACAGACATCTGGATTGGTTGTGGTGATCCACTTCAACAACACATCAATGCACCCCTTGGGCAGGCCATCCTTGTGAGTGTTGAATTTTATTTTATCTTTCAAAAACTACAACATTGGTTCTTTTCAAGGAGGGAGATAAGTTTATCACCATAATTGTTCTTTTCCTTCATATAACTCCATTTTCTCTTGGTGTATGGACTTTTGTGTAAGACATCGATCTCAAAAAGCCATGGTAGACCATTTGTCCACATCCTTGTTTTGACTATTTAAATATAAAAAACGACTCTTTAAACATCAAGAATTCACATCAAATCTATGATTTTTATGGTTGCAATTATTATGGATTATTCACAAATAAAAAACTAATAATCCAAATTATTGTGTTCCCATGATGATTTTTCAATGCCGTGAAGTACAATTTGAAGTATTGTTCACACTTCTTGTGACTCCTGTTGTGTTTGAACCCTGGTTAACACTCCTACTTAAGGAGTTGCAACACTTGGAAGATACCCAACTGCCACTACATTGTGACAATCCTCATGCAATCCCGCTCATGAAAAATCCTGTTCTACATACATGTACCAAACATATTGTAATACACCATGACAATATATGTGAGCAGGTGCAAGTTGGAGAGCTGCCATGGTGTACATTGCAACCACAAGACAAGAGCCAGATATCTTGACCAAGCCACCAGGTTCAATTAAACTCCAGACTATTGGAACTTACATAGGAAAGGCAGATCATGTTAATGAAAGTTGATATGCATATTAAGATTTTACTGCAGGAAAGAGAATGGAATTAGGAGTGAAAGATGGAGTCAACAGATGTCACACTTAATTCCAACTCCAAGATCAATCATTAATGTTAGTAGTTACCTTGATTGTTGAGAGATACTACTAGTTTTACTATTCAGCCTCTGAGTAACTGAAAAGATACTAGAAATACATCCACGAGGTGTTATATCTCTAGTGGACTGTTCTCACTCAGATTCCCATTATACCATCTGGTATCATTCTTCTAGTGCTATTTAGTGTTGTTGGCCATGGTGTTTTATTTACCTCTTTCTTTACTTCACATTCCTTGCAAAACAGTAAAGCTTGAAGTTGAGAGCATGTTTGTCTTCATTTACTCCCATCACCCTGCCACACATCCCCAGTTGAAAAATGTCCCATTTTGGGCATCAATCCTGTCTGCGACTTCAAGCTTCCCTGTGAGCAACCAACTCTTTAAATTCAACTGAACTCACCCATCCCACACTCATGGTTTAACCAACATAAAAGTCCTGTTACCAGACATGCAACACCTAACTCAAACCCCTTGATAGGCACATCACCCATCATATATATCTATGAGATTGCACAGGAAACTCAATAACAACACTTCAAAGGTAACCATTATGTCAGTTCCAGCAAGACCAAAACTAAAAGAACAAAGAATGAGTGAGTTCATAACCTTATGAGTCACTCACAAAAGTGTCAGACCATCACGATCATCATGAATAGCAACAATGAGCTGCCATGACCTCCCCATGAATGATTGGTACAGATAAGTATATAATAATCTGTCCAAAATGTCACGCGAATTAGCATACAAACATCTGCATCCTGGATTCCTGTCGCATTTCTGGAAGGACAAGAAGACTCGGTCATGATATTATAGATCGCAAGAGACATGACCACAGTACTACAGAGGCATCTTAAGAGCCCGCTAAGCAGAGGGTGTCCAGGTATCATGTCTGCACTTCAGACATCTTAATATTTCCTCCTCATTTTGGTGATCAGAAAATGTTTCAAGCACCTCTAAACAGGGACGAATCTCCAACAACTGAAGGAGAAAAAGAATCAACTCTTGAGCCAGTTAGCCACCCACTGAACATTTTGGTATCAAGACTACACCTTGTGGTTCCCACTCCTTACATAGCAGACTTAATGTGAGGTCATCTCGGAAAGAAGAAAACTGATCCTACAGTAGTGCCAACTCCATCACTTCATAAACTTGACAACATCATGAGCAATCTGGTCCAAAAATGACACAAACCCCATGCCTATTGCTACACCACTACCATCCACATCTTGCTCCTCTATCAAATACCGCTCAAAGGGCTCTGCATTATCATATCCTCCTCTTATCATCAGGAGCTTAGGAGTGATATTTCTCTCCTGCTTCAACTTGTTGATCATCCCGCGCAATGCACCTGCCCAAATGCACAGTGCATGACTGTTACTATCCTTCACTAGAGGAACATTTCATCAGGCAGGCTCTTAGATATTCCCTGACAATATTAGAACATCAGAGACAGTCATGGTGCGTTTTTCAATGTTCTTTTCAAGTGAATTAGGCAATAAAGTTGACCTCCCAATATAGAAAAGACTTGTAAACAGAGGGATTAAATCTCTTTGAGAAAACACATTTCATTCTTGATGTTCACACAGCACAACATTTCCATCCTGCAATACCCTGATGTTCCCTCACATGTGAATTTAGAAATATCATGAGCAGTGGGCCTATACATGCTCACAAAATTTCCTAGCATATCTATATGGGTGTCTTCTCACATGAAGGAATTCAATATCAGGACCTCAATGAGATAGTCTATGCAAATCACTTACAGTTCTGAGGTGGTGGAAATGGCAGAGATGGATCTGCAGTTGGTGCATAATACACAATGAGGGATGTAAATGCATCAAGGAAGAAGATGGGACTGCCACTAGTGATGAGTGCTGCCCGACTAAGGGAGTGGCGAGGGTAGGCTTGCTTATCTGGTGTCTCATATGATGACAAAACTGGATACACAGCCCGTAGCAGATATGAGGGCTCCAATGCACTGGATCCCCAAAGCAAAATGCACACCTCTATGTCATTCCACATGCAAAATGCCTCTGGCCACCCACCAGCAAATATGGTTGACAGACAAGAATGCATAGAGAACATGGTCAACATAGCTAGACCTAACTTGGTACCACCCAAACATATTTACTGTATTTTTCCTCACCATGCATGTTTTTACCTGAAAAGACATTGAAGATATATCCGGTGATCTGGATGAACCCCCTCCTCATGGCTCCTGAGAAGGGAGCTTCGCAATAGTGCAAATACATGTCTGGGAAGGGCCTGTAATGGTTGGCACTTGGAGAATGTAGCATCCACTCGATTGCTGTTGTCAGGTTGCCCAAACTGCGCAAGCTTGTTGTACTCATTGTATTGTGCAGTAAGAATGACTAGCCAGTCATGTAATAGTGCACGTGCCTCTTTTACACCATCTTCCAATGATGCCTGTATAATCTGCTTCACAGCAGGCAACCAAATTACAGAAAGACATCTTCTGTCAGACTTTAAAACACACTATTGCAGGCTCTAGCATCACTAGATGTCCTAAACCCCTTAAAGCCAACAAGTTGGCCTAGCAAAATTTGAGTGATGTTCAGAATGTTTTATAGAGTGAACTATAGATTTTATAGCAAATGTCAGTAACATGGCATTACCTTGTGTGTGAGGACTGTAAGAATGACCTCTGGTTCTACACTCTCATACAGCTCTGCATAGTTGGCAGCTACACCAATCTGAAGTGTTCGTATTCTTAGACGCCTCTTCAGAGTGTACCCTTGTCTGCAATCAAATATCAACATTTTGCTGTTTAGTTGGATTGCAGCTGCAAGGTGATGTCATGGTGTAAATCACAGTGGCTCGCTGACACAATTGTATGATTGCTGACATTTAGCCTGGAAAATCAGGATATTACCACCAACAAACTTAACTTTTCCCTGATCAATACCTGGAACTTACAGCCGAGTTATTGTGGTGATTCCTGCTAGTCGTGATGGGTCTGGCATCATCATTATGAGGAACCAAGATTGAATACTGAAATGCAAGTTGCACTACTGGTGGACTATCTTGATTCCTGCAAGAGCACACTTCAATGTCAATAGATTATCATTGTGCAGGACTACATGCATCACTGTGGAGGAAAAAAGTCTTTGTTCCTAAATTAGATGAAGGGTACAACATGGTCAAAGGACAACAGTTGCACACTACGACAGCAAATAAGGAATTAAAAAGTAGAATTTCCTACAAGAATTCAGGGTTTATATGTCAGCCTCATTTTGGAGTTAAAAATATGAACACACCTGGTGAAGCCATTTGAGTTGGAAAACTCAAAATCAAAAGCATATGTTGCATACTGATCACAGCAAATAATGTGCTGGACATTCTCATATTGAGGATCTGGGAAGTAGTGGCCATACTGCACCCATAAGCCTCCACATTTTAAGTTACAACACAAAGCTAAGACACAAGCAATCAGAAGCACCTCATAACATCTGTTTGCATCTGCAAAATAGCACTGAGAGGGACAAGAACCTACTCCACGAGCAGATTTGAACTCTGGAGAGGTTCGAATACGTAGCACACATCCAAATGCATAAGGTCGACTCAGCATACGATATCTGCAGATGTAAAACTCCAACCTTGTGAAACAAACACATGATGTAATTCACAGCATTTGAGAACATACAACAAGAATGGTACAGATGTACAGACCTGCCTCAGTACAATGACCTCTTCCTGGAGTACAATCCTTAAAGTACACAATATTCAATTTCTGTAATTGAGACAACATATGCACAACTAGGATTGTCATGAGAAAATGCTTGCTGGAAGTAAACGTACAGGTCTTGTGGAAGAGTTGCTTCATCAGTATTAGAGTACAGAATAAGGCTACCCCCACTTTCAATGCTCAAGTACTTGAGTGATGCCAAGTCTGTGTACTCATTTGTGATTACAAACAGATCCACACAAACACCTGATTCTGCTGCATTTGCAGCCTGTGACATGCCGCATACCCCTCAACCAGAATAAGCAGGGCAAACAATGTAAAGCACAATCTTTATCTTCAACATCTTCAGTATAACAGTGCCTCTTCACAACCTATGTACTAGCTTTGGTCAGACACCATCAAAGGTACCAGTGTGACCCACCAGGTCTTTGTAAAATGGTGTTTGCTCTGGAAGCAAAGCCTTGTCTGCATCTATCCTTTTGCTAGCATACTGCTCTCCATAACGTCTTGTGTCCAACTGCCCAGCACCATAGTCAGGTGGACCTGACAGGAATGCGAACACTCGTGCTGCAAGATGACCCACCAAAAATTGTCAGAAAGTGCAGCATGTAGACATCTAGAGATGCATGATTTTACATTTTTAAAACATTTGTAAGACATAAGGAGGCTGAAGATCCATGCTATAACATTATTTATAGCAAATATCTGCATGTAGGTATTATAGGTATGTCCAGATGGGGCTCATATGCAAGCACAAACTTTTGGCTAGGTTTCATACCCATAGCAAATGTTACACCATGCTCAGTCCCCAGGTACTTGATAAGGGCATCCATGGCTACACCAAATCCACGTCCACCCATGGTAACTCCCTCTATGCCTTGTCCAGCTGCAGTAGCTCGCTCCCATGAGCTTGTTGGTTTCAAAGTTTCAAGAGCTGCTGCAATGTGCTCCTTATTGCTCTCCACCTTGCTCCAGTAACACAACATTCATTCATGAGTTCCAGAAAGTTGAACACAAGGCCCATACAGACCACCGACTTCACCTGCATGCTACATAGGATACATAGGATACAGCATTTGAGAATGCAAATGACCATCTAGAATCAGAATACAAAAATGAGGTGCAACTTACAGGAGCAAGAAATGAAGACAGTGGCATAGCCATCTCCAAATCAACAGGAATACGCCCATCCATATCAGCTGGGATCATGATGTGCTTCACCACAGGAATGGGCCCTTGGACATCATAGAGCCCTATTTTGTGACTGAAGGTCACAAGTCCAAACAGTGACCCAGGACCAATTGCTGCACATGGCATTGACTAATATCCAATCAACAACTCTCATTCAGATTTTCAAGGCTTAGGGGATGGGAAACACATGCACTAGGGTGTCTAGACAGTCATCAATAGATACCTTGCGCTTGTCATACTCAAAACTCAGACCTCCAAAGAGGATTGTCACATTCTTAGACCCTACACAAGTGAAGGACTTATCTGACATCTAGTTAGGGTCAATAATGACCTAAATAAAGCATTATCATTCCTCAATGGATTTTTGTGCGGCAAAGGTTCAAGAAGAAAACCTTCAAGTGCAGCAAGTAGAGAGCTCTTCACAAGCTCCAGAAACTCCTCCGAAGCTGTAGAACGTCCAAAGCAAAATGACGTTAGGGCGTCGTACACACCGTCAGCATTAAGTAGTCGACAAGTAACGCAATAACAACATCTCACCGAAGACACGCTTTGAGCTCGATGATCGAATCCCTTAAGAACTACAGCAGCTAGACGTGGTCAAACCCTAAAACTGAAAAGAAAGGTCACACACCAGATAGGTCCACTGCTGCAACAAATACCGGTCTTGCCTCGAAGTCTTCATCTTCTGGATTTGGCAGCTCCTCTGTTTAACAAGAAGATTGTTAGTGAGGGATGTTTTGCACACAGTCTGGAGACAAACTTGCAGCACGCCCCTGGCACCATGATGACAACTCGAGGCACACAGATGTTCAATTGCAGAAACAGAACAAGAAACTTGCAGCAATTCTAGAATACTTGGAGGAGAAGAATGCACACACCATCCATCTCGAAGTCGATGAAGGAGGATAGCAGCTCCGGAGCCTGAGAAGACCGGTACCGTGCAGATGTGTCGTCGGAGAAACCATTGAGGTTACCACAGAGAGCACAGGTCCAGGCCCACTTGTCGACGTCGCAGACGTAGTTGATGTACGCCCAGCAGGTATCGCATCGCGGCAGCAGCTGAGCACTCCCGCCGTGCTCCGGAGCTCGGCCGTGCTCGTCCACTGCCGCAAAAGGCACCACCGTAGCGCCCCATGGCACTCCGGAAGATTCTTGTACGTCCAGATCTACTGGACATCTCGAGACCGTGAACCTGACAGCCATGCCTGCTTTTCTTCTACGGCTTCAGGTTCTTCTTCTCCTTCACCTCCTTCTTCCTCTTGTTGTTCTTGTCTTCCTTCTAATTCTGTACTCTATTGATCAAGGTCAAGATTTTTTTATTCTTAAGATTCCTCTACTCCTGATCCTGCTTCTCATCGCTTCTTGTTGACAAGCTACCAGTATTTGCTCCTCCATTTTCCGGGCGATCTCTCGCTCTCCCTCTCGCTAGCGCGCAAGCTCGATCGCAATCCCTTCGTCCCTTCCCTCGCTCTACAGAGCACTTCCCTTCTTGTGTAGAAGTAGGCTATTGGTTAGAAGGCATGCCCGTGCCGCATTGCAAAATCGGTCGTGGGTTCAAATCACTGCAGGCCGGATACTGGTCCCAACTTCATGACCCCCGGGTATGTTCGTATGTTGTCCTTGTCATCCTGACGTATCTGGGGCGTTCATTCTGTTGACATCATGGGTACATGTAAAAATGACCATTGGCGATGGGTATGTGTAAGTCTATAATTATCGATTCTTTTCATCGGTTATTTATTAAGGTCATTGACTGATAATATGTGTTTAACCATTAATCATCTAGCTTTTCGCAGAAAATGACCATCATATATGTAAAGCCCTTAATTCTCTACTCTTTTCATTACTTTACTTATTAGGGCTATGAAAACATAATATATGTTTAAACCATGTTCATCTACATATTTTTCATAGAAAAGGATCATTTGGGTATGTAAAATCTTTGCTCTTTTCATACCCTAATTTAAGCATTAATCATTTGTTGAGGTTATTAATTGATTATAGGTGTTTAATAGTTAACTTTCTATCTTTTTATATAAAATGACCATTGGGTATGTAAGACATTCAATCCTCGCACATTTCATAGTCCAACTTGAGCAGTTTTATTCCTATAAACTTAGTGCCAATTGGCAATGTTTCTAAATGCATGTGGAAAGGAAAATTATTACTCATGGTGGCCAACCATAATGATTGGCCTAGGTTATTATGTTTCAATATTTAGGTTTATGGATGGGCATGGGTGAACAATTAGCATTAGATTTTGGATGCATTATTTTGGTGTGTGGTAATTTTTTTTGTGACAATTAAAGCTATTCTTAAACTTTCAACCTTATTTGACAAAATCTTAATAATATTTTAACCCTAAGCCAAAGTGACACATAATAAAATTTCAAATTTAGAGAAGATTTTAACTCTAGGTTCAAGTGCTAAAAATATTTTGATTCAAACACAAAGTGATAAAAAAAATAGTTCCCCTAAACCAAAATAACAAAAAGATTTAAAACATAGGCCTAAATGTTAAAAATATTCTAACTTTTAAGCCAAAAGAATTACAAAAATTATAACCTTAGGCTTAAGTGCTAAACTATTTAAACCCTAAGCTGAAGAGGTAAAACATTTCTTACCCTAAGCTAAAATATATAAAAATGTACTAAACCTAGGACTAAATGTTAAATGTTTTTAAAAACCTTAAGCCAAAATAAAAATTATTTAAAACCCTAGGTTGACGTGTTAAGAAGATTTTTAACTTTAAACCAAATTGTTAAAATAAATTTTAACTCTAAGTCAAAATATTTACAAAAAAATTAAGTGTAGGATTTTTTTTTAATTCCAAATTCATGTCAAATTTCAGCTCTAGGGCAAAATGGGGTGCAATTTTGCAAACATGTACCAGAGTAGTTAAAACCACTATTTATTTATTTTCTATTTAACATTTTTTAAATAGAAAATTACAAATGATTTTTTTAATGAAACTTTATTTTCAATATATTGGTATACAATATATCCAATGAATAAAAAACACACAAAACGTTTTGAAAACCATTGTAATTAATGTTTTAAAACATAAAAACACAATTCTAACT
>Ga0209208_10002443_pt1 | contig 26597 bp, 31 predicted proteins | sample S1TSphfallax_3_FD_187694 | JGI IMG/M metagenome (GOLD analysis project Ga0209208, IMG submission 187694) | Host-associated microbial communities from peat moss isolated from Minnesota, USA - S1T2_Fd - Sphagnum fallax MG (SPAdes) (version 2) | ecosystem: Host-associated > Plants > Peat moss >...
TCACATGCAGGAGGAGGTAGTCTTATCAGTATGTCAAAAGACAATGCTAACCAAACTCTTTGAACAGCAATGACATTGCTTTCTATGCTTTGGCTTTACTATTTTTTGTTGTTGATACTCTTGGTTGCTGCTAGGGTTATAGAATCTGGTCTTTTGCTTTAGGCTAGATAACTGATGACAATGGTCTTCCCAGAGGTATGAAGATTTAGAGAGGGGAGAATAGAGCTTACTGCCAGAAGTTGGTTGTTTGAAGAAGCTTGACACTGGGAGAGAGATGAAGCCTCCTCATCTGCTCTGCACGGGGGACCTAATCCTATGATTTCAACATCCACAGAGAGAAATCAGTCCATGGCACATCCATCTCTTTGAAGTGCTGCTTCTTCTTTTTCTTCTTCCTCCTGGCCATCACATATTCTACCCAATTGTCATCTTAACAACTTGTGCATTTTCCTACTTTTCTATTGCATCCTTGGCATGCTGCTGCAACACATGAAAGAGTTTTGTCTGAGCTCTTCTCACAAGCTCTCTTTTTGGCACTACTATTCTCTACAACCTTGCAAAGTCATTTACTCTTCATGGTGAAAAAAACTTGAGCACTCTTGGCTGCCATTCTCTTGTCATGAAGAAGTGAAATGAATTGACTGGTTTTTTGTCACAAAAAATGCAAAGAAAGAAGAAGTGAAGCAAATAAGTGTTTTTTATCGCTACGAAGTAGAAAGAGAAGAAGTGAACCTACAAAGTGTTATTGAGGCGAAGAAGAAGAAGAAGTGAAGCAAAGTGCTTCTTCTGTCGTCAAGAGGACCGTGCTTTATCTGCAACGGCAAAACATACAGTTCATATAATACATACATACATACAGAACCTTTCTTCGCCCTTCGTGGTACCCACGGCAGCACGACGATGGGGATGATGGCGTGGGCGGCAAGTTGTCCGTGTGTTGTCTTCTGTTCTTTCCATCGATCTCCATCCACCTCCATATCATTGTTGTTGTTGTTGTTGTTGTTGTTGCTGCTGCTGTTTTGGTGCTCTGCTTCGGCCGCCCTCCCTTTTACTTGCATTCCTCACACTCCAGGACGAATCCGAATTTCCGCCGAAGCTCGCGAGCCTTTGTATTTCGGTGAGATCTTTCTCTCCATTACCCGGACAGACAGACAGACAGCCTTGCTCTTTTGTTTTTTATCAACTTTGTCTTATTTGGAGAGCTCTCATTTCTTGATAGGCCTTGCAGGTCGTATGGAGTTGTATGTATGTCGTCTGTTAGAGAGGGGCAGAGAGAGACAGGCAAATAGATGATGCTTGCTAGGTATTTGTGTGTCTGGCTATGCCTGGCGTTGCAGATCGGCCTTCATCGGTCGACAAGTGAGGTCTTTCCGTGTGCAGACGGGTTCCCCCCGTGTGAAGTTCAAGGGCAGGGAAAATTGGTTGCGGGAAGTGTGCAGGCAAGCAGGCAAACACAGGTATGAATTCAATCCACAAAAACTCCAAGGCTTTTGTTTCAATAAGAAGGGCAGTTGTAGAGATGGATTTCTCTGGTTTGTTTCAAGTCGTTTGGAATTCATTCTTGTAGGTCGACATATCATCTTTGTTGTTCCTAGAGCTTCGAGGGAGGGAGGGGTCAGGATTTTCCAGCTTTGACGTACTAGTGTTCTATCTGAACCTTTCTTCCAGAAACACCCTGTGAAATCTCTGCATCCTTTGAGAAAGTTGAGAAACTGCTAGTGATGTTAACAAGACTGGACTCTGCACTTCAGAAGCTTCAGGCAGTAATTTCCCCTTATAGGATATCCAAGTTTCTCTTTGACGAGCACTGCCATCTGTAAAGCTTTTTATTCTTTGTGAACTTATCTTGGGATGTTCACAGGTATATGAAAGCCAAAATCCACATTAGATTACACTTACTGGTGTTCCATTCATGCAGCAAGCATACCAGAAGAAGATATTGGAAGCTACTCTGGACACAACAATTTCACACACAATAGAACCTGTGCTACTGCCAACAAAGAAGTGAAATTTACATGTGTTGCACCTTTTGGACTTCAAGAATCCCACTGCTGATGCCATCAATTCAGCTGGACTTGCTAGCTGGTTTGATGTAGAGGTGAAATTTTGAGCATCATCGTGTGGTTGTGTGTAGCCATGAGAGTCAGTTTGAAGGAAGATTGTGGACACATTTCCAAATGGATTTCATGAACACAGTGCAGATGACACAAGGTAAGACTTCAGAGTTCACCTTACCACTGGATATTTTGGGAATGCAGCTTGATCTGTTGTAGGAGCATGTGCCTATCCTGAGTTTAGGATCAAGTTGTCATATCTCCCTTCCCAAGTGTGTCATATGATGTCCAGGTTTTGAGTCCTCAGAATATAGTTTTGTGAAAGAAACAGTTGATCCACTTATATACCCCACTGGATGGCATTCATGCTCATGCACTATTTGAGGCCATCCTCTGGTCAGGATTCTTGAGCTGTGCTTCTTTGCAAGCTGTCTGCAGAACCTCTGATCCTTTTAAGTTTGGAAAGTTAACCTCTGAGGCTTCTTCTACGAACCCAGTCAGACAATGGTAGCATACCTTTAGACTGTGATGAGGGAGGCAGTCATTGCTTGGACTAGCTGGATCTGTGGAAACCCCACATGACAAACCGACCGAGTTATTTTTTGCCAAGCAGGGTAGGAAATAGCCAAAGGATGGCTGTAGGGTTATCTTACTTTTTGAGTCATAGGGTTTAACTTTTTGATATCTTCCTCTTTTAGTTAGTGGTTTCTGTTTATTCATCTTTCCCAGAAGGTGAGTGAGTGTTTGGAGGACTCAGGAATCTCTTGTTGAGCTGTTCTCAGAAATTGTGCTCATCATGTCTGCCAGTGTGCCTTCTGGATCTGCTGGTGTAGGAAAGGCCTCTCTGTACTCTCAGGAGATTCTTCAGCAGAGCTGAGGTGCTTGGGCCATGTTCTGATATCCTGAGTCTGCCTCAGATGGACGTGAATTTTGATGGTGAAGAAATGGACTGATGGGTTTTTGAAAGTCAAGTGAAGAATGTCAAGTCACCAGGTAATTGATGCAGACTGGATGTTATTGCTCATTGTGTTTTTGGAGAAAGGAGGTATGTGGAGAATTGAAATGAATTGATGGCCAGTAATCCCACATTTAACAATGTTGAATGGGACGTTGAGGATGCAGGTGTGGATGTGAAATGATAGGCACATGTTTCCATGGGACTGGAGTACTGCAGGTGAGTCCTCTTCAAGGCCTTAAAATCAACATGAGGTCTTTTGGTTGCTTTGATATTAGTGCTTCTAGCATCAAGAACTGGAGTTTTGGGATTCTTGGTCGGGATTGAAACTGTCAACATTTTGTTATGATATAACTCCTTATGGCTGCTGAAATGAAATTTGGGTGCCAAATGGTGTTTTTCCATCTGATAGTACTGATTATCAGTAGATTGGTCTACAGCCTCAGTATAGTTGACTGTCGACAAAAAAATTGAAGAGTGTTAGTTTCCTCTCTTTCCATGCAACTTGAGAGATAGGCTCCTGTGCCTTACAATGGATCCCTGAGTGTGATGAATCTATTTCCATGAGAAATAGACCATTCAATACAAACCTTATGTTAGATGATCTTTTGCTTCTGGGCATCTTATTTAATACCTTGTGCTATCAGGTTGTCTCTTTCACAATCACAAGGGGAGGTTTTGGAGGGCTTGAGATCAATCTGATGCAAAGGTTTCCACATGGACCCAATTCAGGTGAGTATGAAGTTGCACACTGTCAAATGCAAACCTGGTGACTAGGTCAAGAATGACAAAACCTGCCACTCTAACTGACAAATGTATCTTCAAACATGAATCCAATTTCCATCATGTGAAAATGCAGTGTGGCTTCAAGTATCAAGACTGCAGCTTTAGAATAATGTTGAATTTTTGCCAAATTAGACACTAAAGCTGTCTATGGTTTTTGTGACAGATGAGAACAGTGGAGATGCAAACAGCATTTTACCATGACGTACTATTCTTGTCACTGTGGAGGACATGGATGTGAACAGTAAAGATGGGGGTGCAGGCAGCATAGAGGATGGCATTTGAAACAAACAAACACATGGCAACCAAAAAAATAGCAGAAAACAAAAGCAAATGAAACCAAGAGGGAGCAGAGGAGAGACAAATAAGGGAGGCAAACCTATCTATACATCCTCATCTTCATCTTCACAATCATAGTCATCCTCGTCTGGATGCAGAGAAGGGCGAGCGTGGCTCCCTTGGAATTGAGAAGCGCCCACTAAGACATTACCAGTAATAGCACTGAAGTCTGAGGAATCAGGTGGTAACATCTCAGAGTCCTCCTGTTCTTCCTTCTCCATAACCGAGGCTGTGTTGGCAGCTGCTGCAGCTATTTCTCCATTCTCGTCTAAATCCATATTCAGGTCAAACCCTAACACTTTAGGCAGCTCTGTAGCTGGGCCAGATGAAGTTGGGGTTGTTGCTTCATCATTTGTGAATTCCTCTGATTTAGCTTTGGATACTACTGAGTCTACTTTTACTTCAAGTTGGTCAGATGATTCAGATGCAGAATCCACATCTGCATCTTCAGACTTCTCTGCTTTATCTTCCTGGCCATTTCGGTTGTTGTGCATACCATTTGAACCACCTCCTCGTCCTCTCCCTCTTCCTCGTCCCCGCCCTCGCCCTCTACCTGACGTTGGCTGTGCTTCCTTTAGGAAAACATCCACCCAACCAGATACAGATTTAGGCACAAAAAGTTAATCAAATTACTACTTGTGTCAAAACTAAATGTAACCGAAAAACTATGCAAATTGAAACTGTCAATAGAACAACCCACTTGGAAAAACTACTATAAAGGAGAAAGAAAAGATTGTCATTGACAACACTTGACATACCACTTTCGGTCGTTTTATATCCTCATCTTCACTGTCATTGTCTTCTCCATCTGGCTCCTTTCTGAGAATGGTAAAACAAGGTTTCAAGTTCAACTCCCAGCCTGCCAAACTGATGATAACACGCTGAATAGCAACTTTTCTAGAAATGTTGGTTTTAAGGCTTTCGCTTTCTTTGCTTATTTGTCACCCAAAAGCAAAAGTCTCAGTGCTTTGTGACAAAGATGAACTGGTCTGTGAGAGGAAGTGAATACCTTCTGCGTCCACCGTTTTTCTCCTCACCATTGTCTGTGGCAATATCAGGAACTTTGGAAACAATCTCCTGAAGAAAATCGAAAACGCTGTTTGACTGCACACATTGCTTCCTGCCAACCAAACCCACAAGCAAAACACTTTATTAGCAGTAAACTTTGGACTTCCAGAAATTTGATTGAAAAAATGTTCAGAGTTCAAGGAAGGGCTCAAAACACAGAAATAGAATGACAAAAAGACAATGCCCAATGTGTGCCTAACCTGAAGGGGAAAAACACCCAGAAAATCTATAGACTTTTGTTGGTTTCTCCAGACACAAAATCTCTTCAGACATCCACATTTTCCACTCCAGGACTAACAAACACTCTCCCCATAAGATATTTACAATAGTCCCTTCTATTTGAATGAGTTACACCCATTCTAAGACATTCAAGATAGAAAAGAAACTAAGATTTGGGTTCTCAATATGTGTAAAAAATTAGAGAAGGAAGAAAAAATAAGAAAGATTGGGGTTCTCATATATTTGTAAAAAAACTTAAGAAAGAAAGAACAAAAAAGAAAGATTTGGATTCTCATATGTGTAAAAAAACTAAAGAGAGAAGGATTTGACTTCCTAGTTCAGCAACTCTGTTTCATGTGTAAAGTAGTAGTAGAAATAGGACAAAAGGATATACTTACAGATGCAGCGAACTCATTGTTTTGGCTCCCCTTCGCAAAGTGATTTCATATGTCTTGTCGCACAAACTCTGGAGAAAAAGCTCCAGTGCCTTGGCTGCACAAAACAGGATCATGATTAAATAAGCACTCCACACAAGAAAACCCCCCTTTGGGGAGGTGGGGCAAACCACCATACAAGAATGAGACAGCCCTCTTCTCATATATGAAGAAAAATCAAATATTTGGGGATGTCCATAACAGGCACCACAGCATGAGCTTTAGGAAAACAAACTCTATGTATGTGATAGCTGATACCAGAACTACTGAGAGAGTTGTATGTGTGTGTAAGAGACACACACACACACACACACACACAGTGGTAGTATGCAGATCAGCACAGACAATAGATAGATGGTGGTGAAAGGGAAGTAAGTCATGTGTGGAAGGGGGAAGAAACATACAGATTAGCACAGGAGTAGCCATTGCAATCTTGCCCACTTCTTCATCTGCTTGCATAATTTTCTTTATTCGTGCCTGTTTGCAGACAAAATGAATTTTTTCTTTTCAGTCAACTATTCATTCCATCTCTAATCCCCTCTCTCTCCCCACCCCACTTCTTTCATGTCAAACCCCATCTTTTTCCTCAAAGGGTAAATGTATGAGTAGTAATGCTGGATACCAAACTGGTCAAAATCTTTGAACTATGGCACTAGTGAGCTTTCATGGGAGCATATTACATGGGAGCTTTCATGTCTCAAAACAAGCTTACTCCCCTCAACTTTGAAGACCGCAAAGAAGGTCTAACAAGAAGAAGAGAGCTCCTTTGCCCCCCTCAAAAAAAAAATGGATAAGAAGAGAGTAGTCAGTTGTAGGTTTTTTTTGTTGCTCAAGCTTAAAGAGAGTATAAGAAAAGAGCCAATAGAAAAACAAGGGAAAAAAATGAGAGTAGCTTTCTGTTTGCACTTGCTTGTTTGATTGAGCATCAGGCAGAAGACGAGGATATTTCAAAAGATAAACTGCTGAGAAAACCGACTTTGAGAGAGACACAGAGAGAGAGTTTTTGGGGATCTTACAGCTGGGAAACGGGTGTCGAGTTTTTTCTTCATGTCTGTTGTCTTCAAGAGTTTGTACTTCCTTTTGAGGCGTTGTGAGGGCTGAAGGCGCCTCAGACACACAACAGCAGTAGCAACAACAGCGCCTTTGCGTCACAAGGATGAGCAAGTTGTGAAGACGAAGTCCAGAGCGATCTTGAAGAGACCAACCAAGTCAGTCAGTGAGTCACCCCAAAGTTGTCAAAACGTTTGCTCCCCATCAGCCATACCCAACACCCACAATCACCACGACACGAAGACGACGACTGATCGGAACCTAAGAAGAACATGCAACAGCGGAACACAAATGCACGCTACAAAAAAACCCACACCCAAAAGTCTTTGTGTCTGTGGCAATAACGAGAATAAAAAGAAGGAGAAGATTGGGTCTCGCGGAGGAGGTTATGAACATTACCATATTCTGCAAAGAAGAAGAAGACGAAGAAAGAGATGCTCCGGTTGCTAATTGCGAAGAAGGTCTGGAAGAAGCATCCGCTGCTGCTGCATCACCCGTGGCGTTTTTTTTTTTCTTTCTTTCTTTCGGGTTTTTTTTTGTTCCTTTTCCAATGCTGGTGGTGACCAAGAAACGGAAGCAAACACCACCACGTCTCTGATTTTCGACGACTTTCTCCCAAAACAATAAATTATACAAGGGCATACCTCTTCTGTCTGCCTGCAACACCTTCTCCCTTCTTCTTCTTCTTCTCGCTTCTCGCACTCAACTTGGATTCTCTTGCTCAATTGGGTATGCGCAAATCCCAACAACAAGAACGGGGGAAAAAAAAAAAAACAACCAAACAAACCCAGAAAAAGAAGCTCCCGAAAATGCTTGAAGAAAAACGAACTACCCCACATCCCCAATTCCCAAACCCTAAGGAACGCTTCACACCACGCGCTAAGCCAGGCGTTAAGAACACACACAACGAACGAACAAGCACAAACACACCCGCTTTCTTTTCTTTCTTTCTTTCGCGATCGATCGCTGTTGACACCACCGGTCTTCGGACATCCGGGAAAAAAGAAGAAGAATCCCAGGCTCGTTCTCATTCGCGAAATGCGATTGCCGAAAGCAAAAGGCAAGGAAGTAGGTGGTGGTGGGGAGCTTTGTAGCTGCTGCTGCTGCTGCTGCTGGAAAGAAATCCCAAACGGACAAAAAGCCTGCCCAAGATTCTCACAAGCAAGATTTCTTCTTCTTCACGTTTCCTTCTAATCATGAGAAGGAGAATCAAGCTGTGAGAAATGCAAGAAGAAGAAGAAGATTCTAGCATAGTCATCCAGGTGAGTCTGGTTCTTTCTCTCTTTCTTGCACAGCCCTCACATCCTTTTGGTCCCTCGTGCATTCTGCTTCCTTTCTTCTGCCCTCTTTTTGTTGATGATGATGACAACGAGGAGAAAAAGAAGAAGGAGAAGACCGAGAGAAGATGACGTAGCACCCAAATCTAGTTTTTGTAAGTAGCTTGAAGGCATGTCGGCCCCCACCTCATCGTTTTGTGGCTGCGTCGTGATTCTCCTGTTTGTATGTGTCTCTCTAACAGTAAGGGTGGAGGTTTGCAAATGTGCAAACAGAGAAAGAAAGATGATGATATGGGTTTCACTTCTTTGAGGGTTTTGATATTTGATCCTTGATTGCTGTGGTGGTAGGCATTTTGTGACTGTGTTTTGGGGTTGTTGTTGTATCTGCAGCCATGTGAAAGGACCCAAATCTGCACTCCATTTTTCCCCGTTTCCTGATTCCAAGGTCAAGGCAACTTCAAACCTTTTATACAACTTCTAACCTTTTTCCACAAGGTTGCTGGAGCTGCTTCTGCTGCTGCTATGGAAAGAGTGCAGATCCTTGCCCTGTTTTTAGCTGTATCTCTTCTTCATCCTACAATCTGCTATGGTTTGGAAGATTATGAGGGAAATGTCAAAGGCAAAGCAAAAGGGGGGAAGGGTATGTGTGAGGAGGTACTGGATGGAAGTGGCTACCCTTGCTTGGAATACCTTGTGCAAACAGATGATGGATTCCTTCTGGGATTGCAGCGGATCCCACATGGACATGATAACAACCTGCTAACTCTCAAGAAGCAGAAACCACCTGTGCTGCTTCAACATGGATTGCTACAGGGTGGTGATAATTGGTTTCTCAATCCTCCAGGTCAATCGCTTGGCTTCATTCTTGCAGATGAAGGATTCGATGTTTGGATTGCTAATGTGCGAGGCACCAGATGGAGTCACGGCCATATTGCCCTTACGAAAACTGACAGGGATTACTGGGATTGGACATGGGATGAGCTTGCCATGTATGATCTGCCTGCTATGCTCAAATTTGTGTACAAGACTACAGGATCCAAGGTTTTCTATGTCGGTCACTCGCAGGTAAGCAAAATTATTATTCATCCAATCACTTTCTTTTCCTCCAGAAGGATTCTATCATTTGCAACTTTTCCTTTATTCTGAAGATCTTGATTAGGGTTGTTGTTGGGTTTTGAGCAAATGAAATTTTGGAAAGAAATTCTCTGCTTCCTTTTTGCAACTGAACAAGAGATCAGTGAGCAAACTTCCAGAATCTAGGAACCCCTGAATTGTGCAGGGCTCAATTTTTTGGAATTGATGTCCCTGTAAGTGTTATAGAAGCTCATGAAATGAATGCTATTGTTCACACTTTCCGCTGTGAAAGATGCAACATTTACACAACGTGTGTGTGACTATGACTATATAGGAAGACTGTCAAAGACATTGAACTCTTGTAGAATTTTTCACAAGGCACCGGTAGAAGAGGTTGGATTCAAGCAATAAACAAGTTAGAAAAACATTTCTTCCAGAAATCCCAGCTGCTGATAACCCATATGCAAGTGCATAACCACTGTCTGGTGGGGGTGGGTACATAGAGAACTTGGTACATGACCAGTATCTGACAGTGGTGGGTACATAGAGGGATTGGTGATTTTTTGGGGGGACTTTTGCAGGGCACTATTATCGGGATGGCAGCCTTCACTCAAACACATGTGACTGATATGGTAGCAGCAGCAGCCCTGTTGAGCCCAATCACATATCTGGACCACATTACGTCCCCCTTTTTCTCAAAGGCAGCACGCCACTACTTGGATTGGATGGTTAAAACCATGGGTGTGCGTGAATTCAACCTTCGTAATGACATTGGAGTTGAACTTGTCGACTGGGTTTGTCAGAGAGATGATGTTGATTGCGGTGATTTCTTGACTGCACTGACAGGAGCGAACTGTTGCTTCAACACCACCCGAATTCCTTACTATCTTGAATTTGAACCTCAATCAACATCCCTCAAGAATCTGGGTCATTTAGCCCAAATGATACGTCGGGGCACGTTTGCTATGTATGACTACGGGTACTTTGGAAATTTGCAGCATTATTTTAAACTGCAACCACCTGAATACAACCTTTCAGCAATTCCAGAAACACTCCCGCTGTGGATGGCATCAGGAGGCGAGGATGCATTGGCAGATCCAGTTGATGTATTACACATGCTCGAGAAACTACGAATAAAGCCTGACATGATCTACTTGGCTGATTATGGACACATTGACTTCATTCTGAGTATCCGTGCAAAGGCAGATGTGTATGATAGTATGATTGATTTTTTCAAATCTCATGCTGAGTTGTAAATAGCTCACTTTCGGTAAGCTTTTTCAAATGGCTTGACAACAGAGCCGCTTGAGAGACGAGGGTATATGATTAGGGCAGAAGATTCTTATTATGTCTTCAAGTTTTTCAGCTCCTTTCTTGTCATTCGAACTAATGTTTTTGCCTCTGTTGTTGTCTTCTATTCAGGTTTGTTTACTGGTGTGTTGTTTCCAAAAACCCGCCTATGCACTCTCTCCTTCATTCATAGGTTGAGCTCTTCGTGCAAAAGACGAGATTGTAATTCCAACAATGAATAATATACAGTGATTTATTTGTGATTTAAGGATTCTCCAATCAAAGCAGCATCAAGAAACCAACTTGGAGCAATCATGTAAAATTGCATACCATAGAAGATTTGGATAGTACCTGCAGGTTTCTGGTTCCTGTCATGTGGAACAGACCAAAGTTGTATGGATTGGAGGGTCAGTTTTTGGCAGTTGGTCTGGCACATAGAAAATTGTGGAATTCTTTCACTAGGTTTTATTTAACAAGTTGGACTTATCAATTGAGTATTGATAATGCCAAATTATGAGCATGTGTTCATGGAAAATCTTACATCATTCCCACCTTTAATTCTTAAGGCAAAGAGAGGTGCATATTAAGTTTCAAATTCATTTTATTTGCAACCATATCAATGATGTTATAGTCACATGTTCATAATTAAGTTTTTGATTCATTTTACTTGTGTCCAGTAAAGTTATGCTCAAAGTTGCCATGACTTTGGCCTACCATTGGTCCTGCAATTGTCATCTCATGCTGAGTTTTGATGAGTTTTGAGCTATCCTTTAAAGTCACTCATATAGAGGATCAACATCAAAATTCGGTGCAAGACTCACAACCCTCTCCTGCTCCAGCAACCCCTCTCTCACCTGCTCCCATGCTCCAGCAAACTCCCTCTCTGCCACAATGTAACATACAAACAGAAAATTGAACTGTACACATACCTCTCCCACTTTAGCAACCTTCCTCTCCTGCAATACAAAACACAAATAAAAAATTGCAACAACTCCAACAACCTCTCTCTCCCTTTTCCTGCAACATGAGAAAATTTCAGTGGTAAACTCTCTCTCCCACTCTGCCCTACAACAAGAAAGAAAATTTTAAAAAAGAAACTTAACACAAAACAAAAAACAATCAAGCACACACACACAATTCCGATACATTCAAGAAGAAAAGATCACCACTGTCTCTCTCCTTGCCTCTACTTCAACAAAACCCATACAGAAAAAGGAAGAACACGAAGACCACAGAGAAAAAAGAAGTCCACTGCTGCTCTCACCTTGCCTCTGCTTCAACAAAACCCAATTTGTAAAGCTACAGAAAAAAGAAGACAAAGAGCACACACACAAAAACACACAGTTCTCCTTACCAAAAAAAGAAGAGAGACACAGAGAGAGAGAGAGAGAGAGAGATGAGAGCTCCTTGCCTAGATGCCACCTCTCCAGGCTTCAAAAAAGACACAATGCAAGCTTGAAACTATCTCAAGCTCTTGAAAATCTCAAGAAATGCACACAGATGGAATTTTTACAACGGGGCACACCAACTCAGGACCAAACTAGTTTGAGCTCAATTTATAGTTCAAAAACAAGGTTGGGTTGCAACTGTGTGTACAATTTCCATGCCAACATGAGCATTCCAACACATGTTTCAACTCTACTGGACTTTACAACTTGAGTATTCTAACTCATCAACAATTTCACCAACATCAATTGTTATAGATTTCAGATTGATTTCCACAGAAGAATCCATTAGGAAATCAGTTTTTCAAAACCATGTTCTTTTTCCATTCGGATTTTTTCAAAAAGGATGTGTCTTACAAGGTAGGGTAAGACACATCCTTGGTCTTGCTGACCTCCTGAAACTCCCAACAAAAGAAATAAGAATCTCTTTTCCCATAAGGAAATCTTTTACCCAAATCTATATATCGCTATGAAATGAAATCACAGTTCAGTCACATTTTGTCGGCAAACTTGGTTTCCCCAAAAGATTCAGAAGGAATAGTTCTCACGAGAGAATCAGCAGCCTCTTTCTGAATGTGCAATACAAAAGCAGAAAATCACAGCAATCCAATGACAGTTGCACAGGCCAGAATCCAAAACTAGTTAAGAAGGGAATCACAATAATAATGCTCCAAGATTTTCACAATGTTGAAGTAGAACCCGAAGACTCTCCAACCAGGGAATGCAGACTCCTTTTACTTGAGAAGCTAGCACTCAAGATTAATTACAAAAAAAGGGCATTGTCAAATCAATGAAAAGTGATTGCTGTAGATAAGCACTCTTGATACAGAAGTTGGCAAAAATGGCGTTGTAATGCAATGAGATGTTTCACCTTGCTCGGTGAGAATTAGCAACCTCCTGCAAAGTCCTTGGGAGGCCAACCAAAGTGGATGCTTAAAATATCCTTTGGAACTTGGCCAAATCCATTTGCAATAGCAAGCATTGACTTGAATACTTTGCGCTCCTCTTGCACCTTTCCAAACTCATTCACCAAACTGTCTGTACAGTGGTCAAACTCTTGCATTGAAGCCCTTGATTTTTGTTTGGCAAACTCACACCGAGCAGTCTCCAGCTGTTGACAATGGTCAAGAACAACCCTTCTCTGTGCAAGTAGAGATTCTCTGGCAGCTTCATACTCTGCTGCTTGAGTTTCCTTAAGCTTTTTTAAAGCCATTTGTATGTCATCCTCATATTGTGACTCAAGTTGATGTAGTGGGGTCCCCAACAAAACTAGGGAGCCAGGCACCCCAAAAGTGACAGGGGGTGTCCAGCCAGCAGAAGTGATTGATGTGCCTTTGCCAACTAGTTGAGTTCCATCTGCACTACCACTAACTGTACATTCCAAACCAGGTAGCTCATTGCTTGAACTTAATGTTTCAGTTTTTGAAGTGCCAGAGCTTTGTGATACAAGCACTCCTCCCGTAGCATTTGGTAATCCTATATCTTCTGATAAACTAACTGGAAATTCTTGCTGGAGAGAGCTACCATTTCTGGGCAATTGGGGATTCTTGCTCAGAGAACCTGCACCATCAATGCAAGTGGTTTTTCCAGTGGCAGATCCCAAACTCAATGAGGCTGGTTTTGAATCACCCCCAGAACTAGGTGTAGAGTAACCCACAACAGCTTTGGTTGTTGACAACATCAGTTGGCCAGCACCCTTTACCCTGTTTGCAAGGGATTCACACTGCTTCATATGTTCTTCTATGGATCCACCTTGCATAGTGCCAATACTCTGACTTGCAATAATATTAGTCACTGGTCTTACTGCTTTCACATCCTCCTTCTCTGGAGCAACTATATCAGCCACAAACTTATCCATGAGGACTGCGGAATCAGGCCCTCCAACAGCCTGTCCTTGTTCAGTATCCTGTCCCTCAGCAGAGGAAGGCTTTGTACAGATTGCATCAGGAAACTTGTGTCCATTACACTCTGAGCTGCTGGGAAGAGGTACAGCTTTTGTGCTGGTTCGAGATGTGAAGCTGGAGGGAGTGGCTGGAGAAGGTTGGGTACCCAACAAACTACCAGAGGGAAGCCACTGGTCTAGACTAGCCTCAGGTTGATGAACTGACCCTTCTTCTTGGACAGTTTCTGGCCTTCCCAACCCCTGCTGCCTGCCTGTGTTTGATCCATCCACACAGCTCAATCAGACATTGGAGAGAAAGTCAGGTAAAGAAACTATTGTTGTAGATATGAGTGACAGTTTCCTAATGTCTTCAATTTAGACCTTTGGGCATATGAAGTCATTCTATAGCTGGTCATAATCCTGTTGAACTTGTCATTCTGATCCACTGTAGAACTGAATGAAAAACAAGACCAGACCAATCACAGAGTTCCCTTGCTGTTGAGGAGTGACCGTCATCAGTTCCTCACTTGGATTTAAATACACCCAATTCCAGTTCCTTGCTTCCAGACCCTTCCCACTGGTAGAGAATGCCCAGACAAATGTTTACCTGCTTCAGCAGCAAGTCCTTGCTCATTGAACTCCTTGAAGGCCTGTTGAATATCTGCCCCTTTCTGAATCTGTTACCCCCATAACACCTAAATTTAGTCACACACTTAAATGCCCTACCAGAAAAACCAAGCCCCTCCATCCTGGTACAGGAACACCAATGTCTTCCTATGAAACAATCAGCTCCACAGTTGAGATGAAACAATATCAGCATTGGTCCCCCAAAAGAGTCTTCCCAAATCACAGACTCCCTAAAAGAGTGAAGACTAAAATACTAGGTGATACACACAGCCAAAAAGAACCCCAGTAGCAACAAAAAGCACATAAGCACTACCAACTGCCTTATTGAGAGAAAATTCTGTTTGAGGGGCTTTCTGTAGGACTCTGGCTATCCCAGACAAGGGAGACCTCCATAGAGAAATGATGAGACACAATAAGGTGGAATGGATATCTATACCGTGAGATAGCAAAGAATGAAGGCCACGTTGATCACAAGGGAAGTGTGTAATCATCTGCACTCACCTTTTTAAGGGTTATTCCAACCAGGTATTCCAAAATCCTTCCCCCAAATCCCCCATTTTGGGTGTCTTGCATTATCTGCAGGGCAAGCTGCAGGCTTTTCTCAACCTTTTGCCTTACTGTTGTCTTACCCATGACCTCAACAAGGCGCGTGATAAGGTCTCTCAAATCCATTTTGCTGTCACAGCGTCGACATAGGTATTCCATATCCAGTCCATTATGCTTCACAACCCCAGCCATCTCAGACTTAAGAGCACACTCAAGATGAGCTGCATGCCCACATACGCCTGATCCTGAGGGTCTGTGCATACATCGGATGAAGGTGCTCTCATCAGGATCTGGGCTGATGACTTGGCAACAAAGAATACACTTACATTCACGGCAAAACCCTGGCTCTGAACAGCATATATCACAATCCAAGCCTTCCACAGTTCCTGAAAGTATGCTAGTCCCTCTCTCTAAACTGCAGTTTGGATTTTTTGCTTGGCACTGCTTCCGGGATCTTTTCTGTGCACTTTGCCAGCTAACATCTTCGAGGAGTGGTCTTTCTCTTGTGCGTTCAGCAGCCTTAGCAGCTGTACAACAACAAATCATTACCACAGTAAGTAGAGTATTCCAACACAATCTCATGAAGTAGTTGCTAGTTCTATCTCAGCAGGAGTCTCAGGAGAAATAATAAGAGTTGCCTTCACATGAGAAACCCTTCTTCCACACCTAGCTCACACCCTGACTGCACGCTCGGTGCTAGCTCCCTGATCGATTCCTTGATGTGGACCTATGAGCCTTACAGTGTCAACAAATTTGCAAGAACCCAACGTCCAACGTGCCTCCTTCAAGTAAGGACATCCATCCATATATGCACCGTACCTCTAGAAGGCAGAGAGCTTTCATGCATTTCAACAGAAGGCACTTTCCACTGAAATGATTTGAAAAAGTCGTCAATGTTGATCTGTGGAAATGTTTTCTTGAGGTACTGAATAAGGGCCTTGCGGCTGGCGAATTCAGTTGTTTTTGTAGCTTTTGCCAAGCTCTGAGGTAGGGCTACATATCTGTCAATCCAATGTCCACTGCCATTTGATCGCTTTCCCACCCTCCACCCCCATTTGTCATCAGGACTTGGCCACCCCTGTGGAGCATAGGGCCAACCTTCTCCTTTTCCAGCTTCCACAATAGATCTCCGGGGCACTGTTTCAGGGCTTGGAAGAGGTGGAGGCCCTGCACTTACAAAATGCAAGTCTCTGGATGGTACCTGTTTCATTGCAGTGGAAGCACCAAGTGGTGCAGGACGTCCACTCAAGATGCTGTTCTTGCTTAGGTGATGATGCACTGTGGGGCTCGAGCCAGGGTTTTGTAGAAAAGCACCAGTGAGTGAAGGGTTGTGATTGTTCAGGGGAAATGGGGGGAGTGGATTGGTGTTGCCCACCACCATAGAGTGATGATGTGGTGGAGCAACACGAGGAGAATTGGGGACATCAGAGGAAGGCGAAGGGGCTACAGGAGTTGAGAATGTCAGACCATCAGCTCCCTTTCCTGAAAAAAAGGAGCAAGCAAGCAAGCAATGGAGAGCAAAATAAATCACATCGTATGTAGCACACTTTCAGCAAGACCTTCCTCTACTAAACCCTAACACTTAAGAAGAACCAAGGCATATAGAATGCTGATTCTGAGATGCACTACAGATCTCAGAACTGCTTTAGCTACAATTCATACCTTCACCTCACCTCAAGACCATTTCACAGTCTCACCAAAAAGAGGGTTGTGCCCAGAAAGGATTTAGTTTGAAGGATCATGCAATGAGCACAGAGAAATCTGATTGGAATTAGGGGATTCAAAGTAGATCAGCTGAAGGAGCTGCAACTTTGATCTCTTGACCAAGAAAAAGAGGTAAAGAGATTGAAGTCTTTCCTTTTTCCAGGGTTTTTTTTTCCCCCAGAAACAAGAAAGAAACAGTGGTCACAAAGTGGTGAAGAAGAAGAAGAAGGCGAGGGTAGGATTTCACACCTGGAGTAACGCTGGCTAGTCGAGTTTGCGATGGCCGGAAATCATCAGCCGACACACCACGCAAAGACTGCTGCTGCTGAGGAGGAGTAGCTCCCACAGGTGCGGCGGGAAGCGCAATCGAAGCAGCAGCAGCCGCAGCGGCTGCAGTCGAGCCCGATTGCTGCTGCGGCGGGGGGACCAACCCCGCCCGCGCAACTGGAGCTTGGCACCGCGATGACGCGATTTCCGCCAGCAGCAAACCGGAGAACGACATTGTGGAATCCGGCGCATCCAGTCGCGAGACGGCCACGGAAGCCATGCCTGCTGCGGCTGTCCCGCGGCTCAGCACCGGCATCCGCCCCTGCGAAACCAAAGACACACCGGAAGCACCAGCAGAACTAGCAGGAACAACAAGATGCGCAGCAGAGGCAGGAGGAAAACCCCCAGAAAAAACCGCACGAGGAACAGGAGCAGCAGAAACAGGCGAAGAAGAAAGTCCGCCCGCCAACGATAACGGATCGGGGAAAGAAAGGTCACCAGCAAGGGAGCCAGAATTCTTCACATCCTGCCGCGGGGCAATAGCAGACACCGCCGCAGCAGAAGTTGCAGCAGAACCGGAAAGGCAAATGCGAGAAGCATCATCGGCCATTGTCATAACAAAAGACGATCTTCATGCCATTGACCAGCCGATCTGTTATGAAACAACGATGATATTCTTGGCTCCTGTTTGTGGTGAAGTTGCGCGCCCATACGATTCCGACATTTCCTGCCCCCCGCTGCTTCTACTCCAATAGTAGTTTCTTCTTCTTCTTCTGCTCCTGCTGCTTCCCCGCACTTTCAGATATCCTCCTCCTCCTCCTTCTCCTTCCTTCCGCGCCCTTCTTCTTTCTCCTCCCTTGTCTAACTGAAAGTACCACCTCAAAAAAACCGAACCTCAAATCTGCAAAAATATTTGCTACAAACAAAGCTCTCAAACAGATCTCATGTATACATCACCAAGATGATGATGGATGCTCTCTCTCTCTGTCCCTCTCCCTCTCTCTCTTTCTCTGTGGCATATCTTTCTCTCCCTGACATAGACAGACTTTGTGAGAGAAATGTGAACCAAAAGACACTTGAGAAGCAATAACTTTACCACAGCAGGACAACAGCAGCAGCAGCAACAGCAAAAGACACTTGCCTTATTACTGGGCTTGATTGATTTGCCCGAGAATCCCGACGATGTTTGATGTGAAGAAACAAAAAACTGCAAGACAACAACAAGTTGCAGCAAAAGACAACCCCAAAACAAAAGCCTTCCAATTATGTGAAGTAGTTGTTGCCGATGCTCTTGTTGTGCACATGGGAGGGAGGGAGGGAGGGAAGGAAGGAAGGAAGGAGTGAGGGAGGAGTCACTCACCTATTGGGAAACAGCAAACCATGATCAAATCTAGGTCAACACAACAAGAATAAAAACTGTGCTTTTCGATGGTGACTTTGCTGAGCAAGCCACAAGCAAAGATTTCACAATTTCTGACGCACCTAGAGAGAGACAAACACACCCACACACACACCCAGAGAGACAAAGATCCGAATGAGAGAGAAGAGAGCCAGAGAGAGAGAGAGAGAGAGAGAGAGAAGAGACCGTAGGTAGTGTGGTGGGACAGTCGGTAGGTAGATAGGTCTTAGGTAGGTAGTGGGGTGGGATGGTCGGTAGGTAGATAGGTCTAGGTAGGTAGTGTGGTGGGATGGTCGGTAGGTAGATAGGACTTAGGTAGGTAGTGTGGTGGGATGGTCGGTAGGTAGATAGGTCTTAGGTAGGTAGGTAGTGTGGTGGGACAGTTGGTAGGTAGATATTAGTGTAGTGGGGTAGGTAGGTAGGTAGGTAGGGTTTAAGGTTAGGGTTTAGGGTTTGATTATTAGGGTTAGGGTTTGATATTGGTGATGATATACAATTTTGGCACTCATTTTGATGAATTAAGTATTGGGTTTTTTGTTTTTTTTTTGGGTTGCCATTTTTTCATCTTGTCCTCTTTTTTTTCTTTTTTTCTTGCACTAGTTTGGACTCTTTGATGATGATGAGTGTTTGTGGTTTTCATGACTCTTCTTCTTCTTCTTCTTCTTCTTCTTTGCAACAAATTTACAGAGCAAAACATAATTACAAATTTACAGAGGGAAAAAAACAAAAAACAAAACTAACGTAATTGCAATTCATAAAGAAAAACACTAACTAACATAATGGCAATTCATAGAGAAACAATATACGAATATATACTCTAGCTTAAGTGCAATTTGCAGAGAAACAATATACTAAATCAATTGCAATTTGCAGAGAAAAACACACTTGCACCAATTGTAATCCATAGAGAAAAACCAAATATTACTCACATAATATTTGGCTAAGTCCATTCTCTTGTGGAGGAGGATCACCAACCCACATACCTCGATTGAATGATGAAACTGACGCTAGCAATAAGTATTCATCTTCTTAATGGATTTTATGATGGGTTTTTTTAAATCTCTTCCAAGTTCAACCCAACATGTGTGTTTTAGTGAAGTGAAACACTGAATAGGCTCTTGAAACCTTCTGTTGCACAAACAGATGATGATGGGTAACAGAGAAGACAATGGTGTATTAGTTGATGCTAAACCTCGTTTGGAGTTTTGCAAAATAGAAAGAAAGATCGTGACAGTAGTAGTAAATATTAGCTTAACCTTGTCATTATCTTTCACCTCATCTTCAGCGCCAAATCCAACCATCTTCTTAAGCAAGCAAGCCTGCAAACCACCAATTTGAACAGCACCAATTTGAACAGCCTCAGAACTTTCCATTTGTTTTCACCAAGGTTTGGAGCAGTTTGAAGGAAACTGTGTTTTGCAAGGGAACATATAATGCAGGTTGTAGTGCCAGAGAGAAGAATATCTCAACATTTTTTCTCAAATCTGGTTCCAAGGGAAACCAGAATAAACCAACCAAAACCATGCAGATATAAAATCAAATTTCAGTCCTCTTTTTAAGAATGGAAAAAGTACAGCACCGTTCCAATGAACCCAATAATAGCTGGAAACCCAGGGCCATCCTGGAAGTATAGCTTACAAATTCAAAGAACTAGAAGAAGCACAGCTGTGATCAGCTAATCATACTGCTACCCACCCACCACCCATGAAGGAACTTAATAAGTCATGTCTTTTGGCCAGCAAAAAGCCCATTCACAGAAAACTAAACTAATGCAGATTGTGAGTCCAACCACCCTACTAACTCTTTAAAGACTTACAGTTTCCCCCCCCCCCCAAGTCTCCACTACTTGCCTGGTTGTTAGGGTCTGAATAGCTGAAATACACAACATCTTTAGTTCTTAACAACCAGGCAATCAATACAGGGACAAATGTTGTTTTGGGCATGGCATATCCTAAGAACCTCCCTCTCAAAGAAGTGTTTGCCAGATTGGATACCCACCACCCTGACATCCCTTTTTTCTCCATTTCTCAATTGACAGTAGGTGATTGTATGGTAATCTGTTCTTCTTCCCTAGGGACTACTACCCAACGCAGCAATAAAGCAAAAGGCCAGATGTCCAGAGGGATCACAAACCTTGGGAAAACTTTGTTTGGTGCATGACTCGTGGAGAGAAGTAGCCTTACCAACATTCTCTGCACAAGGATGCAGACACTGGTATTTTATAAGGCATGAATCTATGCCAGTCTGAGCAACCCACTGTCACAAGAACAATCCTTTTTCTTTAATGTTGTGTCAATATTAAATGATCACCGCTGCATGCAAGCATGTGGAGAATGATGTGGTGCACATCTTCCTGTGTATTGCAACCGGTGCTTTGAAGGCCAGAGGGGGGGTTTCTATATTGCTTGTAAGGACCAACCCCACCAACACATTACAATCAAGCCCACCCTTTTTCACTTCCCTGAACTATAAATCAATCCATTGCCAGCTTCCACAATTTCAGACTTGTCAACTTTCCTTCCCGAGGACCTGCTCTTGTGCTCATTTTGCTTTGTGTCTGCAGGACCCAATGTCGAACTGGGCAACCCCTTCACATTTTCTCGTGCCCTACGAGCTGCATGTTGAATCTGCTGCTCATGGTCCTCCAGAAACTCCTCGTAATCTACAGCCCCAGTCCCAGAATACCCGGGATGGAGTAGCAGGGGTCCTGAATGGTACATTCGTTCTTTTTGACTCTGGTTCCCCTGCATACCCCCAACCTTGATGTGCATCATTGCCTTGCACCCCCAAATCCCTACTAAGCAATAAACATTTAACCTCTCAATCATCTACCTTCCTAGTCCTTATCATCCAGCCTAGGGCTTCAAAACCACAAGCACCACAAAGATAATATTCAACAACACAAGTCACTATTTGCACGTGAGGGTGACAATTGGCTCCAATGGAGGCACAAGAACGAAATCTTGCATGATAGTCTTCTCCATGCTTAGCAACAGAGGACTTACAGCACTTGAAAAGAAATTACAGACAACTCATTCAGCAGATCCAGCACTATCAGGACAAGTGGCTTGATGCAGAAATCTGCAACAGTGTAACTACTGAGAGACTGCCCTCAGAGAGGACCCCCTGTTTAATCCAAATGAGAAGGACCAGATAATGAACAATGTGAGAAAGTACCTTAGATGGAACCTTCACCTGGGACATTCCATCTCTTTGACGTGAATCAACTGTGGAGAGGTCCCTTTTGTAAGGAAGATCCATGGTGATACTAGAGGCATGATCCTGAGCATATGTTGGCTCTCGCCTGGAAGAAGGGCCATGCTTAGTCCTTTCATGTTGTCCACTCCGTCTGGTAAGCTCCCCATCATGGGATACTGCAGCAGCATCTCGTGATCTCCCACCAGTCCTTTCCCGGTAGTAAGTTCCACCTGCTCCATTCCGAGATGGCACTCCACTTGAGATACTGGATGAAACAACTGCTTGCTGAGGATAGCTCCCCTGAGTGACATCTGTTACAGGAACAGATTTGGTAGGTCGTGACGTATGAGGTGGAGCTGGATGCAGATCCTCTTCTTTCTGTTTTTTGCTCCACGAGGTGGCCACCATATTTGGTGGTGCCTGTGGCCCAGATCGGGATGAAATGAATGGCCCAGCATGTGAACGAGATGCTGGAACAGGTGCTGCACCTTTGGCCTGCATGTATGGCTGCCTTGGTTGGGGATGCATGGAAAATGAAACAGTTGCATCCTCATGCACAGGAGCAAACTTTTCACTCTTGCTTTTTACACTTGCATGTGGGTTCAGTCGGCGCTTCTGCATACCCACAACACAAAAGCAAAAAACATGAGACATGGAGAAACAACTCACAGTCAGCCTGCAACCTCTTCAGTCACTCTTCTCTAATCAACAATCCTTAGACCAAACAAAGCACATGCACACCTGTAAGGAGATGGCAAGTTCAGCATTGGCATCGGGTGCACCAACTGCACGACTTGTACGCTCTCGCATTCCAGGACGCTTGGAAGCTTCCCGAGCACGCCCTCCTGCAGCTCTTTGTCTGGCAACAATTGGAGCAGAGTTAGACTATACCATGAATGTAACACACCTGCTACCAACAAGCATCAACTACCCTGGATCTTGTGATAAAACATTAGGCCCCCTCACAAAGCCTGTCCTGGAGAGAGAAGGTGAAGAAACATCAATCAAAGCTTGTGAGGTCCAGATAGGTGGGCTGATACCTCCGAGCCTCATCATCACGTAGTTTGGCATCAAACTCCTTACTAGGTGGATACTGGGGCAAGCTTGAAGGGTCACAAGGCAGCGGCTTTGTGGTGAAAAACTGTACAACCATGTATTTCAGTGTCCACTTTAGTTCCAAGCCCACCCAATATCTATCCACAAGAATCCTCAAATCGTCACATTCTAGACAAGAGGTTGATCTTTGCATGAAAAGCAGGAAGAAAAATTCACTTACATCACTCTTTAAAGCTTCAGCTGCACTCCCTCTGTCAGCTGGCTCAATTGCCAGGAGCGTATCAAGCAATGCCAAGGATGAACTAGGGAACTCTTTGAAGGTCTCTCTTATACACCGCTTGTAAGGTTGCTGTGGCTTAAAAATGGTGGCATGTGGTAACTTCGATTTCCTCCAGTAGTCTTCAGAAGGAGAACCACATAGTTTGAAGATTTTGTGCAACTGCTCCACCTGCCAGCCCAGACAGATACAAAGCTGTTATCAGGCACTCTCTATCTAGTGAATCAGCAAAGCCAAACAGTGGTCTCAATTGGAAATACCCAAGGCTGAGAGCTCAGTTAGAGATTTTCAGCAACATGATCACAAGGACAGGACTCACAGCTCTCATCACAAAAACAGACATAAGAGAGAGAGAGAGAGAGTAGACAAGGGGGAACAAGATTTTTCTCCTCAAACCTCTGTACGGGGCCTGGCATAATGGGCTTCCCAGCCAGAAGCTCAGCCAAAATGCAGCCAGTGCTCCACAAGTCCACAGCCACGCCATACTCTGTGGCACCAAGAAGTAGCTCAGGAGGGCGATACCAAAGTGTGACCACACGACTCGTGAGTGGCTGTTTGTGGTCTGGATTGAAAAAAGTGGCAAGCCCAAAGTCGGCTATCTTCAACATCCCACCATTGTCCAAGAGCAGGTTCGAGCCCTTGATGTCTCTATGCAGCACACCATGTCGATGACAATGATCCAGGCCTTGTAGCAATTGCTGCAAGTAGCACTTCACCTGTCCATTCCAACCGCAACAAATGAACTAAAATCACCCCACAATATTGAGATTGACTTTTGGCACTTCTAACAGAATTGGGATACCCTTTGCAGGGGACTCTGCTTTGCTTATATACAGCCATTGAATCCAATCCACATGAAGTCTAACATTCTTTTCTACACCTTCATTCAATTCCACATCTGGCTTGATCTCTGAATGCAAAGAAGAAAGGAGACAGAAAAATCAAAATGCAGGACCAAACCCCCATAAAGAATTGCAGAAGGGCAACTAGCAAAGCAAGTCAACATGACCAGTAAACTCAAGGACATCCCTGAAAAAGCTTGCTCCGAAATCTCCTCATACAAGTCACCCACAGAGTGTGAGGTAAAGAAATCATGGAGCTCACCTGAGCTTCAGTAAACATGATACCAGGGCAAGCAGCAAGGCCAGCAAGGTCATGTTCCATGTATTCGAATACAAGATAAAGGCTGCATGACATTCGTGATGTAACCAATCCCTCCAACTTCACCACATTTGGATGATCCAAGCGCCGCAGAACCTGAATCTCACGAGCCATAAACCTCACACTCTCGGGTTCCAAATTGTCAAATCGAACCTTCTTCAAAGCCACAATTTTCCCTGTTTCGAGATCCCGTGCCTTGTACACATTGCTGTAAGTCCCCTGCCCAATCTGCAGATGTAAAAAGTTCTCCATAAGCAAAACCCAAATGCAAAACCCTCTTTTAAAGCTCGGAGCCACTTGACAGAGGATTAACGTACACTATCTTCTAACCGTCCTCAACCTCCTGACAGGATTTAACATATGCATGAGATTGCAGAGAAAACTCCACAACAACACTTTGAGGAGAACCATTCTGTCAGTTGCTAACATAACAAAAACAAGTGCAGCCATAACCTGGTTACCCTCAAGCGGTACAGTGTTGGCAGCCATCCCCATCCCATCACCCAAGACTTACTTTATCAATCTTCTCAAATGATGCAGCATGGCGTGGAATCCAGCCTTTGATAGCCTCGCCAGCCACAGCTGAGAGCCAAGCAGGCCAGCCAGCAGCAACCTGTTCCCCCTCCAGATTCTTAGAGGGCCTATTTGCTCTAGGATGGGGCTCAGCATGTCCAGAACTCCTGTCTCTCCTTCTTTCCCCTGCTTCTTCAGGCATTGCTGCAGAACTCGTTGTGCCATTCTGTTTACTTCTCACTTTCGAGCGTTCTTTGTCTTTGTCACCAGCCACATAGATCGTGTCTGTGGTCTCTACTTTAGCACTTATGCTAGAGCGCCTGATTGCTGTTCGTGTCCCATTCCTTTCCTTTGGGCTTTCAGACTCCTGATCTGGTAAACTTGGCTTCCCGCATAAGCAACCCATCCTTGAGCACCCCCTTGTTGAACCTGTCTGAGCTCTTTTTTTCCCTCCTTTTAACCTCCCTTAACTCCAAATACAGCTTAAACCCTGTTTCCTAGCCATTGCCACTACCTGTTGTTCTTCCACCCTACGATCCCTCGCCCCTAAAACCACCCTTGCACAGACTTCCCGCAGCAGTACCCCTCATCCTTCCATTTGGCACCACCCATCTGCACATTTTGTCACCCTTGCTCCACTCCAGCTGAACAAGCTCAAAAACCACCAGAGATTAGTGTATATTAGCAGGGCTCTATGTCACTGGGAAATTCAGGTACACAAATTGTCTCCACAAGAGTGCAGAGGAAACTCTGTGAACAACACTTTTAAGGCTCATGAAAAACAAAGAATGAGTGCAGCAGTCATAACCTTATGAGTGCCACTCACAAAGTGTCAGACTATCATCAATCACCTTCATTACGAATAGCAGTGATGAGGAGGAGCTGCGGCCATGACTACACACTGACCAACTGACTTCATCCACCCCCACCCCACCACCAGTGGAGTGTAGATGAGTAAATGATAATCCACCCAAATTGAGGTATACTAACCATCCCAGTTCCTAGACCTAAGCATCAGAATCTGCAAAAGGAGGAGACTTGACTAACTGCGGCAAGTCTTTTAGAAAAAGGAAACAAAGCTTTCAGTGAGCACCAAAATCAATCAACCCAGGCTGACAATATACTTCAGTAATAACCCAGCTCCCACGCTGCCGCCACTTGTAGAAAAGAAAGTACTTTGACCCTATTCAAACATTGAGAAGAGGAACTGATTGACACCTAGATTCATCCATTCCATGTACTACGAATCCTCCCACAATCTTCAAAATACTGTCACAGGACCATGTTATAATACAGCAGGACCTGTGCACTGGAGACCTGGACATGAATTTGACCTAATGAAGATCTTTGACCAGAGCCAAGGGGGCAGGCAGGTAGGCTCGGGCAGCAATCACAGGATGTGGGAGAGCTTCTGACTCACAATCTTCTGATGTTGTTCAGAGCTTGTGCACCAAGAGCAAAGAGTAAATATCTTGTTGCAACAAATTCTCATACCTTCCTAGAGAACAACAGCCTCCAGGAAAGTGTGAAGAGCAGAGCTCCACAGTGAAAAGAACATTGCTAAGCAGCTGCCAGAACATACATATATTGCATATAGCAACAGCAGCAGGAGCAGCAAGTTATGGAGACGGGGAAAACTCTGACAAGTGAGACATTAATGGTATGTGCTGGAATGTGTATCAAAGTTCACATCAAAAGAGGAAGATGGAAATGGAAAATAGGGCAAAGTACAAAAGACAAACAACAACAACAAGGGAAGAAGAGAGGAGAGGGGAAAATGGAAATGGGTGTGGGGAGAAAAGACTCCAAAACTCACAAAGATGTCGTGATTTTGCTGTGGATTTTTCTAGGTCCTAAATGAATGTGTTTGTTTGTGTCTGTCTTCCTGAGTGACAGAGAGTGCACCACCTCCTCCTCCTCCTCCTCCTCCTTCAAAGTCTCATCAAAACTTGCCAAATACGGATCGGCACCATACCCAT
>Ga0209208_10002444_pt1 | contig 26593 bp, 10 predicted proteins | sample S1TSphfallax_3_FD_187694 | JGI IMG/M metagenome (GOLD analysis project Ga0209208, IMG submission 187694) | Host-associated microbial communities from peat moss isolated from Minnesota, USA - S1T2_Fd - Sphagnum fallax MG (SPAdes) (version 2) | ecosystem: Host-associated > Plants > Peat moss >...
TTATTGAAATTTAAAAAAAAAAAAAAACTTGAATCATTTCATTTGAACAAAATCTCAATAAAATATGAATTTTCAAAGTTCATGTTTTTGTAATGTTTAAAATGAAATATTTGATAAATAGAATGTAATATAACATATTATCACAACAAGTGAGGTGGTTTGATGGTAAAAGTGTGTGCCTCCATTCCAAAGGTCAAGGGATCAAACTTCATGGGTGGTGTGTGCAGTCAACAATGGTATGTTGATTGAATATTTTCCTATCGAATTCTTAGAATAGGTGCTTAAGTTGATTACGTGGCCTACCTACCTACCAAGGCTAAGTTTTTAACCTAACGTAAGTAGTGACACGTGTCAATAAATAATAGACTTTAAAAATCATGAAATTATCAATAATATTATATATTAAATAATTAAAATTTAATTGATTTCCATATTAGTTAATTAATTAACTAGCAAATGAATGGTTTAGTAAATTTGTATTTCACTTGAGAGTAACCTTGTTTCACTAAGTACTAATGAAATAAGTCATTGTCCGTAGCAATTGGTCCCTGTTCACTAGAAGGTTAAACAATTTCACTAGGTAAAAATGTCCAAATTCACTCAAAATCTAACGAAACCTAAAGTGGATAGGACATATTTCTAGTAGTGTTATTGTATTTAAACGATTATGTATGGATGTAAATTTGGTCCAACCCACAGTAAATATATGTACAAGCTTTTCATCTTATTTGTCATCACACAAATCTTTTGTTGCAAATCAACTTAAGGGGCTCTAACCAAACCTTTGACATTTGGGAAATTAACCTAAATATGTAATATTGTCCCAACTAGTGGTTATAAGAAATCAGGGTTAATATTATAGATTGATACTCTTTGAATGAGAAATAACATGTGATTTTTAGAATTTGTTTAACTTCAAAGTTACTGAACTAAGGCCATTGCTCCATGCTGCCAATAATATGACCATTTAAAAAATTACTATATTTGTTTCCAAGGAAACACATTTTGCATCTCCATTTCACTTCACAACAATTGTGATCACCATTATAATATTTGTTAATCATTTTCAAGCATGGACAGTTTGGGTTAGATCTAATGTAGGAATTGTTTAAAGTATTTGTACCATGGATTTAGATGGTTTGCATTCCATTTAAATTATGGTTAGAATTTTGGGCTACAAAAACATGAAAACCACTTATTAGTTCCCAATGTCCAACTAGATTTTCCTTTTACTTCCCCACATGTTTCTAGCAATCACTAAACCTTTATGATTGTCCATGTAGTTTCCATCTCTAATCTAGTACGTCTTGTTGGTAGTCCTTGGAATTCCCATGTAGTCCAAGTCCCACATGTTGTTGACAATCACTTTAACCCCATCTATAGTCATAGTATTTTCCATCTAGAATCCCATAGTTGCTAATGTGAGTCACTAAAACCCAACAACAATTCGTATTATTCAATCTTCAATTTTGATTGTTCTAAGAAGTCACTCAAACCTTGGATTCTAGGAATTTATTAAACTTTTGCAAATTTCTAGTGTATGGATTCTTGCATTATCATTTTTTTTTGGGTCATTTAGAGAATGTTTTCTTTGGTTTTTAACACTAGGAGAAAAATCCCATTTTTCAACTATGTTTTGAACTACCTTTCAACTTTCATTTATACTTGAAAACATCACTTTCAACTACAAATTGTTTTTTGCAACTCAAAAATGACATTATCAACTAATTTCCAAAATAGTTGACAATGTTGAATTAACCTTGCAACATAGTTGAAAACAATGTACATGTGTCAATTTGCGGGTTAATATTGAGGTGACAACATTTTAGTTGAAAACAACATACATTTTAATCGACACAACATTTCAATTGTAAAGTGCTAACTAGACCTAGTTGACTCCATGTTGGCAAGTCAATGGATGAACTTCATCTACCTTCATGTCATGTCATTTGGGGGTGTAGAATTGGAATTATGATTATCTTTCAATTATATTACAACCAATGTAGCATTGGCACGTGTCATGTCATTGAAAAAAGGCACTGAATTTTTAAATTTTGATTATTATTCAATTACATTATAACCAATGGAACATTGACACGTGTCACATGGGCATTCATGGTCCACCATCAAACTAAATTATTTGACATGTGCCAAATGTATGTTTCAAAATCTTGAAATTATTGATTTATTGAAAATGTTAACATATGATATTGTGCCACATGAACGCTTATGTTACACACTTGCATGACACATGGCACCTTGTTATTTGTAGATCATCCAACATATGTGAAGTCAAACCAAAGTAAAGATATCAACTATAAGGTAGTTGAAAGCAAATTGAAAAGAAGTTGAAAATATGTTGAAAATAAGTCAAAATTTATGTAAATTACTGGATATGTAGTTCAAATTACAAGTTTACACAAATTATAGTCACAATTGTAATAACATTAAAGTTAGAATGTGGGGTTGATACACCTAATTAAAATTAATTAAATAAAATCAAACCATAGTAAAAGTGTAGTTTACCTATACATTATCAACTAAGAATGCAAAACCTATTGTAATATGAAAATTATGCAAAGAAACATTGTTCCCATGTAGGAAATGGTCCCATCTACATTTTGAAGATCATAATGTTATTAATCAAACATTCATTATAACAATGAAATGACTCTCCTATAAGGTGGTTGTCCTATGTTTATGCATTAATGGTGAACTACAGGGTTTTTTTTAAGGTTATTATTTTATATTTTAAGTTATTTTTACCTTAAGTCATTATATTTTGTTTTAGATTACTTGAAAGATTACTTTAAGTTATTATACTTAGGATAAAATAATTTATAATAACATAAAATAAAATGACCTTGAATAACTTACACTATAACTTGAAATAACATGTATTAATTTAAAATAAAATAACCTAAGGTATAGCCTAAAGTTAGTTGAATAATTTAATTTATAATAACTTAAAAGTTTATAATAAACTAGTTAAGATACCTTAAGGTAAAATTACATATAATAATTTAAGGTACAATAATTTATAATAGCCTATAATAACATAAATATAAGTTAGAATAACTAAAGTAATTTAAAATAATATAGGGTATATCATAAAGTAACATAGATAAAATATTTTTAAAAACATAAAAACATACCTATTTACTATAGTTAATTGTAATAGTGAATTATGTTAATTAGTAATGAAACATGATGTCTACATAGTGATATTATAATGAAATAACTTTCACCAGGGTGAAATCAGTAAAATGCAATGAAGTTATTTCACTTTTAAGGTCCCATGATGATTTAACCTAGTAAATTGCACCCCATTTTGGTAGTAATGTAAGTTCAAAATCTTCCATTCACTTTTCATATTTTACGACCAACCTATAACACATATTCTACTACAGACATTAATTTGAAGTATGAAGGTGATAATAAATAAAATAATTCAAAACTTTAAAGGACTAAAGAGCCATATTCATCAAGTACTCTTTAATTGTGCCGCCTACATTACAAGAGATTTGTAAATATTTCACATTGTTGTTGGCTTCATAGTTACTTGCAGCACACAAACAAAATTTAAGATTACTTTTAACAACTTTTGATTCATTTCTTATGCATGAGTATTAATTAACTACATCATGAGATTTCAAAGATTAATTTAAAGCACACTTGATGCATGATCGAGTTAATTCAATTATAATCATATTTAACTTGTAAATCCTCAAACAAAAACTTGAAATCATTACAAACTTGGGAGAGTGATATCTAAAACTAATACCTCATATTCACCCCTAACTAACTACCTAATTGGGAGGGGTCGATAATCAAATTACTAGTAGTTCAAGCAAAATGGCAATGTTGAATGGAAAGCTAAAAAGAAATAAAGTTGCCATTACATTGAACATTTTGTTCGCTTTGTTGCCAAGGATAAAATAGTTCCTTTTTAGTTCAAATTTTGAGCCTACTGCAACTACAATTAGGAAATTCCTTATGCTTTAGAAATTCGAACTTAATAACACCAACATTAGTTCATGGATCGTATGTTGCTGGTTGTTGTTCATAATTAATTCATACTTTTGTTGAATTGATTTACATTGAAAGGACCTAAACTATAGATGATGATCTTTCAAATAGACAAATAGATAAAAAGATACTTCTAAGGATGTACCAACCCATATGAAGGTCCCAACACAAAAAACAACCAAAATGATGTATTGCAATATCCAAACTGCTTTGTACATTTTTAGACCTACATGAATTAGGTATGTCCCAAGGGAAAAAACACATTGACCCCAATTTGTAGTTATAATGATAGTAAACACCCATTCATGTATGTATGGAGAGTTGCCATGCTACATACAATAAAATCTTTGTAGAACACAAATAATCTAAACAAGCATTCAAACATTAGTAGAAAACCCTTCTTTTTTAACCAAAAGTTTTCAACTACATGACATTTGCAACTATGTTTCAATTGGATTTTTTAAAAATTTTAAATAAAATTATGGCAATTACCAGTTAAGTTGATTCGTCTACTATATTGGTATATAGTTGAAAGCATTTTTCAACTGCATGGTCATTTGCCAAATATTCATGGCATCGACATTGTCTCTCCAAGTTGAATTTCCAACTATGTTGGTAAACAATGTGAAGCATATTTCAACTAAGGGGTCATTTTTGAAATATTCTTGGCATCTAATGTTCTTTGTTTGGCACACAATCAAAACATTGACTAGTGTTCAACTATTTTGGATGATAAAATGTATTAGAAGATGGATGAAATACAATCTTGTTTGCAATTATCTCTTTCAATTAGCTTAAACAATTAATAGGTAACTTTAATTTTATACGTATAATATTGTAACATTTATTTTAAATAAAATAACATTAAATTACATGTAAAATTTATTTATATAAATGAATGATCTATTTAAATATAAATATTAAACTTTAATTTCAAAATAAAGTTTAAGAATTTCTTAAAAATATGTTAGTACTAATGTTTATGTTCAATACACATGTAATTTATTATTTCTATGTAGATCATTACAACATATCAAGTAATGATACATAATTAATAATATTGTGCAACTATAATGTTTATTCATTTTTATACACAGGATATCTTAATGTTTGTTTAAAATTATGATAAAAACTCATTAAACATTAATGTACCTTATGTCATTGGCCCAAGTTTGAATGCATTCAATAATATTGTTCACATTTTAGGTCTCAAAATTACGAAATCAACTTTATTAAATCAATCTTGGTGAAGGCTTTCCAACAATACCAAGAACACCCCCAAATTCCAATATAATTTTCCACCTTGGTTTCTCACAAAATTCAATAAAAAAATGGTGCAATAGTCTATAGATTCCACAATGTAGCTCCAAACATTCTAAACCAAGTCATTTGCACCTATTCATTGAGAACTTTTTGATGATAAGTTCCATAACATAACCTAAGACACCATGGTTTGGGAGATATCATTATGACAAAACAAAACAAACTACCTTCCTTCATGGATAAATAAAGTAACATGTGTTGTTGGTCCCAAGTGTGAACATGCTCAACTCATTTTCCCTTCTAAACCCAATTTGTTGTAATTCGTTTGAATTTTCAACAACAAAATTCATTCAAAATTCAATATCTTCCACACCTTAAGTATGAAAATTATGAAATAAATTTCATTCAATTTAACTCAGCGACTACTTTCCAACAACACCAAGTACCTTTGGATTCGAGTAAAATTTTTATTTATGATTTTATTAAATATTATTTTAAAAATGGTTCAATAATCAATAACCTTTGCATTGTAGCTCCAAAACTTTTCAACCCAAGTCAATGCACCCCTATTCATTGTTAGGTTTTCAAAAATATCAATAATATTATATGAAGTAATTTGGTTTGGGAAATTTCAACACGAGAGAATAAAACAAAACAAATTATCTACCTTCATTAATAAATTAAATTATGTGTAAATTATCTTTGTATAAAATGAATGGGTATGTATGATGCAAATTTTTTTTGTGCACAAAATAAATAAAATTTGATTGAAGGGAATTTAAGGAAATCCTGAAATATAAATTTGTAATAATTTTTATGCATCTAAATATTAAGATTTATTTTCAAAATAAAATTTAAGGAAATATTGAAATATTTAGTTTGTAATAATGTAAGTTCAATATATTTAATTTATTATTTATTTGTAAATCACATCTTAATTTACAAAAAATCAAGTAATGATACATAATCCATAATTATGTGGAAGTTTAATGTTTATTCATTTTTATACATATGACGTCTTAATGTATATTTAAAATTACAATGAAAATTCATTAATTATTAAGGTACATGTAAATGTTTTTTTTATACATGAATAATAACATGTATGATGATTAATTTTTTGCATATAAATATTACACTTTAATTTGAAAATAAAATTTAAAGAAATCTTGAAATATAAGTCAACTTAATAATGTGTATGTTCAATACATGCATAATTCATAATTTTTATGTAAATTCAATTTTAGTTTACAACATATCAAGTAAGGATATTTAATTAATATTTTTCTGGAATATGTGTAATTTAGAATACATGTGTAATTTATTATTTCCATGTAAATTTGATTTTAGTTTACAACATATCATGTAATGATACAAAATTAATATTTTTTAGAATTTTAATTTAAATTATAATTCTTGCTGTTAGTTCCAATAAATGTTTCATTTATTAAAATTCCTAATTTATTTTTTTATGATTAAATCATAACAGTTTTTAGAATAGTTAGTAAATATATTTAATAAATTATCATATAATTCCAGAAATTATTGTTATTTAGCACTAATATACTAAAATAAATAAATTATTATTTAATATTTATTATACTAAGTCATTTAATAGTTCCAACAAGTCACATAAAAATACAAATAAAAATAGTTAAATAACTAGCCTAACCTAACTACTAGCTACAATATTATTATTAATGTTATTGTAATTGTAATCAATTATTAATTACCACAACATTGTAATAATTATTGTAATTAAAATATCATCTAAAATTTATTAGTGAATATTTATATTTGAGTTAATTCTTTGTTTTATGAAATTTTAATAGAAATTTATAACGAATTTCGAATTTAAAAAAAACAGTGATAATTAATTAGTTAGTAGATAAATACATTTAATTGCTAATTTTAAAAAACTAATCACCATATTATTTAATAAATGATGACAATATGTTTAATTATTTAATTATACAACTATATAGTCAAAAATAATCAATGAATAATTACTATAACTAATTAAGGTAAGTAGCTAATCCTAGGCTAGGTAGATTATTAGTTTAGGTGTGGGCCTAACTAAACTTAGACTAGATTGTAAAACTAGATTACAACTATTTGAATTGTAATTAGGTTGCAATTGGGTTACAACTAGGGTAGACAACAAATGGTACTCTATGACTGAACACTTTCAAGTTTTCCTTCGTTTCAACACCAAATTGAACATTTTTTATGTCATTGGAAGCACAAAATAAAAAGCTACAAATGTTTCATGTAGATTGGATAAGGCAACATCTTTCTTGTTGGGGCAGGTGCAATTGAAGTTGATATCAAGGTAGAAATTGGGCATCACAATGTATACCAAACAATCTAGGGATATCCTTGTGGATACCCTCTTCTTAACAAACAATTTGATGGACCCCTTCCAAATGGACCAATTGACAATCCTCCTCCTAATGAACCACTTAGTGGTCCAAGTGGGCCCTCTTTTCCAAGCATGTTAGTTGGTGGTATTGTGGGTCCTCACAATGCCAAAATGTGGTTTTTATGACTAGGACATTTTGCAACTAATGTCCAAACATAGTCATGTAATCATATGTGGTCTTTAGTTGCTACCATTTCAATAACTATGGTCAAAATTATGAGTAAATGACCATACATATGATTATGATTAAGACTAAAAGTAATTATGTCTATAAATATGACTACACAACTAATGTATTCATATTGAAACAATATTTGAATTTGAAATAGTATAACCAAATTCAATTTAGTTTGAAATGGACAAACAATTGTTTAAGTAATTTAGTTTAATTTACCATAACCTAGATTGACCCACTTTAACACAATTTAATTGACTTTAACTTAATTTAACATAAATAACATAATTTAGTCTAATTTAGCCTAATGTAACCCAAATTAACATAATTTAATTTAATTTAATTTAAATATCCTAATTTTAACCTAACAAAATATAAGTAACTTAGTTTAGCTTGGTTTAACCAATTTTAGTTGGTTTCTAAAAAAACAAAAGTAACTAAATCGAAGAAAATTTAACTAAAATTAACCCTAGTTTAACTATGTTTTGCCAAATCTATTCAAGTTGTGCATAAGTAGCCATGTTTAACCAAATTTAGCCAAGTTTAATGTCAATACCTTATTTTAGCGTAACTTATCTAAGTTTTGACAAGTTTAATGAAATTTAATTTTAAAATAGTCATGTTTAGTCAAATATAGCCTTAATACCCTAATTTAACATAATTTCTTCAAGTTTTGCCAAGTTTAACCAATTTAAAATTACGTAGCCATGTTTACCTTTAATACCCTAATTTAACCTAATTCGTTTAAGTTTTGCCAAGTTTAGCCAAGTTTAACCTAAATAACCATGTTTCATCATGTTTAGCCACAATACTTTAATTTACTTTAATTCATCCAAGTTTTGCCAAGTTTAATTAAGTCAAACTTAAGTATCCATATTTAACCAAATTTTGACAAGTTTTGCTTCAATACCTTAATTTAACTTCATTTATTTATGTTTTGCCAAATTTTGCCAAGTTTAACCAAGTTTAACATAAATAGCCATGTTTTGCTTTAATATTTTAGATTAATGTAATTTATTTAAGTTTTGCCAAGGTTAGCCAAAGTTAAACCTAAATAACCATGTTTAACCAAGTTTTTCAAAATTTAACGAAATTTAACCTAAATAGCCATGTTTAACCAAGTTTTGCCAAGTTTACCCAACTTTAACTTAAATAGCCATGTTTAACCAAGTTTTGCCAAGTTTAACCAACTTTAACTTAAATAGCCATGTTTAACCAAGTTTTGACAAATTTAGTCAACTTTACCTTAAGTAGTCATGCTTAACCATGTTTAGCCAAATTTTGCCAAGTTTAACTAAAACAACCATGTTTTGCCACGTTTTGCCAAGTTCAGCCAAATTTAACTTAAATAGCCATGCTTAGGGAAGTTTATCTTCAATATTTTAGTTAGCCAAAATTGATCCAAGTTTACTTTCAATATTTTAGTTTAGCCTAAACATTTATGTTTAGCCTATTTTACCCTAGTTTAAGTTTATGTTAGTTTATGGTAAGTAGACTTACATTTAAGTGAAGAATGTTTAAATTAGTTTGAATTAACTGATGTTAATTCAAGGTTATGCTTAAATTAGCCTAGGTCAACCTAGGTTAGTTTAGGGTGAATTAGGTTTACTTGAGCTAAAAACATTATTGTTTTTTAATTAATGGTAAATAGATTTTATCATAAATAATAATGTGGTGCAATGGTTAAAGACTTGTTCCTCAAAGTGGAAGTGGGGAGTTCACGTCTTCTCACTTGCAAACCTTGACACCTAGGCACCTAAACACCTAAACACTTAAATGCCTAGACACTTAGGCACTTAGATACATTGGTGGCTTGCCTAGCCTATGAAGTTTTTTTAGCACCTAGGTTAGGCCTCTTAAGCTTCCTAGGCTAAGTCCCCTAGGTTAAGAGGCTAGCACGTGGCAATATTTGATGGAAAAGAAAAAATTTGGTTAAAAAAAATGTGACATGTGGCACTTTGTGAGGTTGCCATGTGTTTTGTTGGATCTCGGACTATGTCCTTTGCAACTATAATTGTGGCGGACCATAATTATTAATGTGGTTGCAACTAATGTGACTAATGGGATTTATGGTGTGGTCATTTGGACTAGGCAGTCATGTAGTCAACTATAGTCATAGATGGCACATACAACTGAATTTTTGTAGTTGTAAATGTCAAATTTTAGTGTTGTGCCTCCATTCATTATAACAAAATGTGTCCATGTACACAAAGTGATTTCATTGAATTTTGAACAAATTCATTGGTCCCAGTGAACGAGACCTAATGAATGAGACCTACTGGGGATGTAATGAATTCATTGGTTCACTAAATAGGGACTAGTGAATTGCACCCACATTTTGTAGTAGTGATTGTTTGGAATGTTCAAGGATTCACTTCAGTTTATTAAAGGTCCACTTCTACATCGTATCATTTTGTCTCTTGTTTTTGGGCATGGTTGGAAAAAATAAAATGGTTGGAAATAACAACCAACAATAGGGAAACCTCTTGATGGTACAAAATTACCAAAATTTTGCATTCATAGGGATAATGAAAGGTTTGGTGGAACTATTGAAACCAATGAAAAACCTTAGTTCACCAAAGTCATTAACACTCCTACCAAAGTTTTTGGAATTCATATTTAAGGTTGATGGGATTTGTAATTCTACCAAAATTAAATAAATGATTATGTTATCATTGGTAATAGCAATGCTAGTGGTATTTATATTTGGTATAATTATCAAAATTGGAACAATATGTGTTTGTGGATGTGTTATGAAATAGTTTGTCACTATTTAGTGGAATGAAAAGTTGAGATTGAATTTGATATAAGATTATCAAATTTATGTCCGTGTTGACCAAAGTATGCACATTCCCAAAAATAAGCAAGAAATAATTGTACTAAAATAGGTGTTTTTTCAACTATCAAAGTTGTTACATTCTTTTCTTTGGTAATTTGACCTACTAATGTCAAATTTTGTTGTTGTTAATTAGCCAAATTAGTAGCTAAAACCTCATATGGATGTTTCTTTGGCTCATAATGGATCAAATCAAGGCAACTAATTAGGAATTTTCAACATGTTAAATGAATTGGGAATATCAAGTAGTTTTCCCAATTCACTCAACATGTTGAAACTCTTAGTTAACCCTTGCAATCTTACAAAGTCCTTTTCAATATCAACTTTCAATATCAATACTTGGTTGATACCCTTGCGATCCTCCAATGACCCTTTCAAGAGGTCACTGTCTTCAATACTATCAATCATTGACCTGAAAACAAGTCCAAAACTTGTTATTTCTATCATTCTATGGGCATCAAAACTTTAGAGCTTAAAAAATTCAAAAGTTGTTTCCTCCTTTAACAATTGCCCTCCAATTTCCATATTAAATTTCAACTTCACAAGTTTTTCAAAAAACTTACCTCTTTCAACCTCTTCATGTGTGAGTTTGGTTCTACATTGTTTCAAGAGTTCTTATACAAGAGCATGCACCTCATTCACTTTTGCAACATTCATGCAAAAACACCATATGAGCACACATTTGCTTTTGTATCAAGAACATTAATGAAATAACATGGGTAGTTTAAAACCAAAAAACTTGTGTTTCAATTTGTTTGATCCCTCTCCACCCTTCCTAGATAGATCTATAGACCCACTTTTCATTATTTTAGCTTCTTCAATCTGAACATTTTCTTGGGTTGTTCAAATAACATCCTTCACCTTGTTCATTTTTTCACGCTTTTATTGTGTAATGTACCCTTTCTCAAATCAAAACATGAACTCATTATTTGTTGCTTGGTATGTACCAAAAACCTACCAATATTGTGACTTCAAAATATCCATCTTTGTTTCAACATGTGAATGCACATTGATAGTTTTGAAACCTTCATAAGATGATTTGAAAACTTCTACTTTGTTTGAATCAACACAAGGTACATAGGAAAATTTGACTTTGGGTCGAATCTTTCATTTACCAACTTTTTGATAATATTGAAGTAATATTTAATTTATTTTTTGTGGGCCATATGATCCCATAAAAAAAAGTTAAAGTTCACCTTCCTCTTCATCTTCTTTTCCACCTTCCTCATCACACTAATCTCCCACCTTTTTTTTACAAACCAAATCTTGAAATCAAACAAAAAAAATTCTTTATCACTTCCACAAAAAGCTCTCCAACTCAAGTTTGCACATAGATTCAATTTAGCAAGACAACAATCTTTGCACAACACATGGGTTTTCAAATTCTTGTTTACATGCATTTCAAAAGCTTTGGCAAGTTAGTTAAGCTAATCCTAGGTCTATTGCATCATTGTTGGATCCTTGCAATTGTTTTGTAAGCAAAACATACATGTCAACCGAGCTATGGAAGATGTGAAAACATGGAAGATGCTTGCAAAATGTTCAACATGAATATGCCATTTGGAGATGTGGCCAACTAAAACATCATACAAGTGGAGGATGTGCCATGCATGGGCGTTGCAATGAAGCTTTTAACATTTTGAATGGATGTGTGAAAAACGTGTATAATTGACTATAACATTTTTGTTTCTCTTGTATTAGCTAGTAACCATGTAGGTTTGGTGGATGAAGGCATGTGTTATGCTCCAATTATCACAATTTATACAATTCCTAAAATATTGAAACATTTCACCTACATGGTTGACCTTTTTGGCCATGTTAGCCATCTATAGGAAACATACAATATGATGAAGGTAATGCCATGTTAACCAATGTGGTTGCATGCACAACTTTGCTTAGTGATTGCAAAATTCATGGTAACATCTAGAGATGGAATAATGGATTACTAAATTGGAGCTTGAATTGGTTATGTGGTCGTATCAAACATTAATGTTCCTACTAGTAGCATGCATCTTTGTGAGAATGTTGAAAAATAAACAAAGGAATGAAATGTGAAGGAACAACTAGGTTGCATTTAAATTGAAGTGAGTGATGATATTTACATGTTTGTATTAGACAATCAAGACCACCTTCAAATGATTAATACATAATTGCAAAGATTGTCAAGGTTCATGCATGATGGGTACATGTGCCTTACACTAAAGTTCTACATGATGTGGAATAGAAAAAATATTTCATTTGTGTCGCCATTGCAAGAAACTGGCTATTGCATTGGGGTTCATCAACATAGCTTTTGGTACTCCATTCCAAATAATTAAAAAGTTGTACATTTTTTGAAGATTTGCCACATTTCCACAAATTCATTTTCAAAATACTTGGGAGAGCAATCATGTTGATAGATGCCAATCACTTTTGATCACTTTGAGGATGATGTTTGTTCTTGCATGACTATTGGTGATATGCAAGTAGTATATTTTATTAACCACTACATCAAGTTCATTATGTATCCATCATGCCTAGTGGTATTATTACACCACCATAGTTTGACACTGGCATTAGATGTGTTATCATGGTAAAAGTGGCCATGAAGCCCCATAGTTTTGATTTCTTGCCTCTACCATTTGTATCACTTCTATCTAGTGCCTCTTTCCTCTTAGGCACAAAGTTGTTTTGGAAATTGAGTAGAATTTGAGATGATAACAACATCCCAAGGTTTCTATTAGATTAGAAATTGTTCCACTCTTGCAACTTGTCACTTGTGCAACAATAAGTTGACACCATGATTTCCTTGGAGTTAACAGTGATTATCCTTGAATCCAAGGGAAATCATGGCTGTTTTAGATAACTTCTATGCGGACTCCCAAATTACCTCTATGATTTTTCTCTCATTGCTCTCCCTCAACTATTCGGAGAAATGGGAATGGTATGCTAGGCAATTAGTACCATACATGTTGCTATCAAAGGTACCTAAACATGTGTAGGATTGTTGATGTTTATCACCTTAACTTTTCGTTTTTTTTAATCTGTTCTACAAGTTGGTGTTCATCTTCTTCATGCTCCTTGATTTGTTGTTGTTATGTTGTCAATCTGAAGTCTCTCCTTCGTAGTGGGTCATCTCTCAATTCTATTTAGGTTGAATCATATGGAGAGATTGTCAATAGTGATGAAGATATATATGTCTTAGCTAAGACATCATGCCTATAGTTGGAGAGGGATTTGTAATCACAACACACTAACGTGCTTGGATTTGCTTGATGTGATTGCTCACGCTATTGATAAGTATCGCCAATCTTGGTTATTTCCTGTAGAAATAGATTACACTGTGTTCTTTGACAACAACTCCTAAACACCATTATCTCCCTGGATTCAAGGATCATTGAGTTTCTTCTAAGTGGTTAAAGTAAAAACTGGATGAAAATTAATTGATTGAGGTGTCCAGTTATGAGTTAGTGACAATGATTCCTGAAGTGCTAGGTGATGCATACATCAATTAAACAGAGAGTAGATTGGGCAACTTTACCATAGTGATGTCAGTAAAGCTTCAAGCGAATCATCCCTTACTGGGAGACTTTCAATCTCATGCCAAATGATAAGATTTATGGTTGGATGCTCTCTTTTTTCTGTGTTCTCATCAGTTCTTTGGCACAGTGCAGAGGGCACACACAAACACTCTCCTAATTGCATGTAAAATTGGATTAGTAGGGGAGGGAAGTGCCTGACAACATGCCTATAAAAAAACTATTATCAACTATGATTGACAAAATTCTTCAGTTATGCATTGAAAAGGAGAGCTGAGAGGAAGAGACAAGGGGTGTATCATATAAGCTCACTTGATAATATTATCCCTAATTGGGTTTAGGGTTCAGTGGTTTGGAGTAAAGTTTAATTGTGATTCAGAAATTTAAACTTATGTTATATATGGTTAGCATCAAAAAAGATCCTTAAGGGAATGTAAGGGCCAGAAAAGGGAGGTATCCAAATTCTTGAAAACCTTAGAATCCTTCACGAAGAAGTCAAGAGTAGACCTGGAGAGGCATGTTCTCTCACTGCCATGTCCAAAAATCCTGCATCTATGTGTTCAGGCCACACAGCACACAAATCTTATACACAGCTTGTTCCAGTTTTATGTCTGAATCATTCTGGTAATAATTTGGACTGTAGACATACACCAATGCTTTGACAATAAATGTGAAAAGCTTGGCAAAGAGGTGGATGAGAAAACTCACATTCTTGAGTGCTGCAGCCCTATGCTATTATAATTTCCCAAGGCAATTTGTTTCTATTTTCTGCACTCTTCTGGTCCATCTAAACAACTAGAGCGAGCATCATTAACCCATGATCATACCACCCAGCAGCTCAAAATAAAATCTCTCCAAGCTTGCCAGAACTTTAAACAAAAATTATAAAGACTAACCTCAAAGGCCCAAAGAGAGAGAAACTCAATCTTCATTGAAAGATCAGAAAATCATGCAATAAAATAAAGGCCACAGCAACTAGGCATAACAGCATTGAATAACAGAAGGAAAAGTCTTTTTACAATGACTAAAGGGAGGGTCTTGACTACCCAAAAATAGCAACAATTTGGCCACAGAGGTTCCACCAAGAACTTCAAAGAATTGTTGAGACCAAAAAAATATCTTTAATTATCCAAGTGCACAAGAATAATTACAAGGGAGTTTACATATGCTCTGGGAAAAAGAACCCACCCATTTGCTAGTGAGGAGAATGTGACTAACAACTGCAAATTTTGAGGGACAATTCCTTGGCAAATAAATGTTTGATCAGCCCTGTCTCTGAACGACCCAATCATTTTGAACTACCTCGCGTCTACTTCATAAACTTGCCACTGTATACAATGAGTAAAGGACATGAACATGCTTCACATACATTTCAGGCCCTCAAAACTCAATTCAGTTTGAGCTCAAAAAAAGATTCTACAGCCTCACAATGCAGATAAATGACGTGTCCCAATTGCTATGTCTACAACTTGTTGACATTAACCAAGCAGCATCACTCTATGATCTAGTTTCACATCATCATGAGACATTTTTATCCACTAAGAGAATTTGCTAAAATGCTTCCAGTTGAACCTCCATACCCCTTGTGTCAGATTGCTCTTGTGAGTTCTTGGTGTGCCCTAGAAAGGAGCTCTGTAAAAGCTCACTGGAATCCTCCTCCTCCTCACCTATAATATGGCCTTGCTCAAATGAACTATCACCAATCTTGTATCCATCTTCTGGCCTCCTGTTGGTCAAATGACCACTGTCAATGCTCCAAAGGTGTCTATGGACATGAAAGGATCAGGAACTTTTTTCAAAAAAACTAATATAGAATTCAAGAACCGGGTGTTCCAAGGTTATGCACTAAAGAGACAGAAAGGAGATACACTCAAGACTCCACACCACCCAGTAGTCTCTCGTGTGACCTTCAAGACTAATCTTAGGCAACACCTGATCAACTTAAATCAGACTCCAACTACAGGCAATGAGCATATTTGCATGCCATTTATGTGCGAAGTCTTCTGAATATCAACATAGAGTGCTTTTGATGACTGTCAAGTGTGATCCACAGTAAGGAAATTTGCATACTGAGCAAAGGAAATTGTGATAATAAAGGAGAGTAAGGAGGAACCTTGTTCTGCACATCTCGATGTAGATAACTAATCCAGTGATGAGCAGGAACCATGCAAACAATGCTGCCTGCAAACTTTTGACATGATCAAATCCATCCCTCTCCCCTAACCGTGTAATACCTGTAAGAAGGGTTATAAACCCCAGCCCTAGAGCCGCTCTCCCCATATACCTGCACAGTTCAGCACAAGTGTCAAACAAGACTGTAGTCACAACCCCAATCTGGAAGAAACTATTTAAGATGGTAGAGAATCCAAAGTTGGAAAACTTTAGAAATATGAAAGATGGAGCGCAATACACTAACGTTGGAAAAAACAGTCCACAATGGGTTTTCAAGAAATATTCAAAACCAGCAGTTCGAATTGGGTGCAGCTACTGTGCTAAAGAAAGCTGGTTTTTCAATGAGCTGATGTACTTTTGGCTTATTTGAAATTCCAGCAATGACTAACTCTGTTTAAATCATAATTCATAGGTCAGTGTATGGCAACATCACACCAAATAAATGAAAACTTAACTGGTGGAGGCACATCCAAATTTTACGAATAAATTGGTCATGTTCTCCTGGTGCTGCCTTTTTGGGTCGTGCAAGGCCATTACTGGCTTGAAAGCAAGCTAGTACTATGCAGATGATCCCCAATTTCATATGCATATTTCCTGTATCCAGGCTGCAAAACCAACAAAGTGGCAGCTATCCCTGGTGAAGTCCAAAGCCCATAACTCTGAGTACTGAAGATTGTAGATCACACTAAATCCAAGATTGGAAAGCCATGAATCTTCAGTGATTTTGTCAATGAGCTCAATTCTCAGTAAGCTGACAACAGAAAGTACAAATTTTTTTACACAAATAAGATAAGCAGCTCAACCCTAGAATGGTATCTCTATGAGATTGCAGAGAAAACTGCACAATAACACTTCAAAGGCAACCATTGTGTCCATTCCAGTAAAATCAAAATAACAGAACAAGAATGAGTGCAGTTATAACCTTATGAGTCACTCACAAAAGTATCAGACACAAAGTATCACAAAGTCACCTTCACCATGAATAGCAGTGACTAGCTGCCATCACTTCCTACTGATTTCTTCATCAGCTCCCAGTGGTTGGCATAGATACCTATACAATCTGTGCCTTGAATTCAGGCAAACAATGATAACAAAATCTGCACTGAGTTTCTGTTGCATTTCTAAAAGCCATGGGAAGCCTCAGTGAAAATGTTAGCCAGCCCTCAAGAGACTGAAAAAGTCAATAATTTCCTCATTCAAGCCGCAACAAGCTTGTGGCATAAGCTTCATTTCATTTTAGCTTGCCCTGTACAAGCATCTACACCTAAGGCATAAAGACACAGAGGGTGAAAAATCAACCCTAGAAGAGTAAAGCATTGCTACCAGAGATTGCAAAGTATTGGTCTCATGTGCCCAACTGATGTGAGTTATGAGAACAGGTAATGAATGTTATCATCCAATGAGGAAGGAAGCCGCACAGAGGGAAAACACGTACCCCTGTAACTCAGCTATTGCAAATAGTAGACCTAAAAGCGTGACAAAAATCCCTGAAGCTTGAGCATACACATGAATTCTGCAACATAAAAGCAGCTCAAAAGGTTCTCAGTAATATCCATTTGCACATCTATATGCAAATTTGAGCAGAAGATATCTTGCTATGAGTGAAAAATAAACAAATGAGAAGCAGTGAACAAAAAAATGATTAATATGCCCTATGTCATTGCTGAGGAACCACCATTATTGAAACCTACCAACTCTGAAAGATAAATGTCCCCACCAGATGGAGGATAACTTCTCTAAATTCATTTGTCATCTCATACTCCATTAATGGGTGTCCTCATATTAACAATTCATATCAATGATTTACTTACATCCTGCTATGGTCATAGGAGATCCACTTACTGGAACCACTGATCCAGATGCTTCATATATCTGGCTGCCATCATGCCACCCGGAAAGAATAAACCCCATGCCAGGAACATCATAAACCCATGTACCTGCCCAGCATTGCCCATTCCAAAGGCTTAGGTTCCTATGACAGCCTGAATAGTGCTACACAATAATGTAACCAAAAATGGTACCACAAAGACAGTAACTGAACATATATTTTCACATCCTTATGTTGCAAAATCAACATTTCATGAAAGGATACAGGAAAAATACAGCCAAGACGGGTTGCAGTTCCTCCACTTTGGCAGCTCCACTAGCCAAGTAGATTAAAGTAGGTGTGCTGCTTACTGAAGTGTGTATATTACCATTTGTCAAATTATCTGCAAGATCCAACCATTGAACTTTATATGCAGGGTAGAAGAGCTCCAATTCAAGGTCCAAAATGTTTGCTACACAGTGAGTTTGCTGATAATTTAGGATTGTGGTCTGGGGTTTAGAATGCAGATTACAGGGCAACAATCAGCCTCTAGCAATGGACAAGAAAGGACTCAGCTCTACTGACTAGATTTAAGCATATGGTTATGAGTAGAGGCTATGGAGGGAATTACAGTCTAAAGTTGTTAAACTCCCAGGGAAACGTGAACTGACAATCTAGGACTGTGGTTCAAGCAATCCAAATTAAGGAATTTCAACACATGTGCAGCAAAAATGGTTTAAATAACTACCTGCATACAGTTTTTAGTTCAGTCACCAACATGAAGGGTGAAGCAACAGAAAAGAAACAGGTCACATACCAGACCATTCATCACCCATTGCCCAAACCATTTTGAGTGCACTCATTGGATCAATGACATTTCGGCATTCTTTCCCAGTTTGGCAGACAGGCTTCAGTGGCCTACTAAACTCAAAAGTAATTATCCCATTCTGCTTCTCACACTTCTTGTTCGACAGATTCTCAGTAGTTGGATGGATGCCAGACACATCTTTTGCATCAATCCAATAGGTCCCAATATGACTGATGCCTTTGCTGTCAATCCAGCCCACATATGCAAAGGAACTCACCATCCCACTGTAATCCCACCACCCCAAAAGCACACTTTGTAGTTCATTTAATGTAACAGAGAGGGAAATTAAACCATAGCCAGACCTAATACACCAGCAGACCGAGCAAAATTTACTTCCACTTTGCTCCACATAGAAATTTCGTGCCACTGACTGACTCAACTTTGAGAATTTAATATGTCATTCTAGTTGGAGTGCATGGAAATATGGAGCATCCTGTGGATCCATAAGGTACCCAAGCTCACACTTACTGCAATCTAGAAATTGAACAACATGATAGAAAACAATGGCACACACCTTCCCAATGCAATCGCAAGGTACCCACTTTTGCATTCAGCACGAACAGCAAAAAAGATGTCTGTGCTTGTCAATGTCCAAAAAAGTGTCACCTGCCCAGTTCCAAAAACTCTGTTGCTTAGGGTCCAATGTTCAGATCATTACAGGTTATTTTTGTCCAAACATGCGAAAAAAGAGAAAAATTGATCTGCACTAGTCAAGCAGAAACTTATCCACAACTGCACAGACTAACCATCCAGAATTCAGGTCCTTACTTGATTATCTGCAAGAAGAGTGCTGGTGTTGTACATGTCTGAAAGTCCACCATCCACAACTTGCACTTTCCAGCCCATTTTTGGCTGGAAATATGACTGCAACAAATACAAGAAATCTTAGAGATCTGCAATAATATGTAAGGCATAAGTAAGAATCAACCGATAGCATAGAATGGAAAGCAAGTTTACAATTGAGGCTTGCAGACATTCTGAAAACAAAGCACCTGCACTAGTTTTGGGAAAATGTTAATGAGTGTCAAAATCTAGCTCTGTTCCTTGTAATCATAGATGCACTTATGCCCACCTGGTAAAAGACCTCATTGGGTGTGCTCCGATCAGGGAGCCAAGAAAGTGTGTAAGGAGATGTTGGCACTCCATGGGCATCTGGTCCACCCGCATAAATGCTTTCATTCAAGCCTGTATGGCCGCCAATTGCATCTGATGTGATATACAACGATACACCGTGACCAGCTTCGACCAAAAAAGTGACTGGAACTCCTCGTTCAACCTTTAACACAGGTGATTCCTTCTGGTTTATGTACAGCACCTTTGCAGGATTAGGTGGATTTGGGTACTCTAAAGCAGTGTCAGATGTCACAATTAAAGAAGTGCCACGATCAGCAACAACATTATTTCCTTGCAAGGCATTTGAAGCAGCTAAGGGCCCACTACACTCATCTATGAAGTTGCTAAGTGTCAGATTTCGGTACCCAAATTTGACCCCCTTTGGTGTCCCATGAAACTGAGGTGTAAAATGAACCCGTGAAGTGTCAGCTGCTAAGGTGCCCATTGCCCATATAACTATCATGCTGTCTGTCACATTTAAAGAGATGTCATATTTTATGTCTCCACTTTCTAGTGGACGCCGGTATCGAACAAGAGTGATTCCTGCAAAATGAACAAGGACCCCACAATATCTCAGAGATCTCACATAGCTTTTCATCAATCATACAAGATATCTGAATCCTTTTCAAAAGCACATAAAGCTCTGATCTCCACTATCAGATCTGCAATTATACACAACAAGAATATTAACAGCAGCCTTGATTTCATGGCTTGCAAGTTGTGAATAAGATTTTCCCTCATGGGGTCCTCCACGGTCACTATAAGGACTGACACATAATAGATAAAGCCTCTATGGCTACTCCTTTTACATCTTGCCTGAATTTCAGATTAAACAGTCACCAGACAGCACCTGAAACATCTTATTCAGATCAATCAGCCTGCTGTACACAGTGGTTGCTGTGTGTGTTACTGCCAAATTGCATCCTCAGGGATCTCATATTATAGGTGCTCATAAAGGCAGAAACTAACTAAACCCCAAAGGTTAGAAAGGAAAATAAAAATACCATCAACTTGTTGACCGTAAAGCATTTGTGAGTTGTTGAAATCTGAATTTGTACTGCCTGCAAAAACTGAATCAGGACACACACCTGCTGGTTTTGCACTGTCCCAATTACACTCACTGTATGAACTGATGTAGTAGTCTTCTGAGATTGGGATACCCTGCACACAGGACATAGTCACTGAAATCTGGAAGCTCTAGATTGATCCTCATTTCCTCCCATGTCTCATTTTCAGCAAGTTGAACTTGGTTTGTCACTTCAAGTATAGTTGGTATCTCTGGATTAGTTATAATTCAAAGATAGATGAAGTTAATTGTAGGGTTTCTATCCGAGTAAATTAGATTTCACACATGCCAATAAGTTGAACCAACAGCAACATTCAGTCAGCAGTTGGAAGTTCTGGTGAGAGAGTAAGTTGCCAAGAAGCACACATATCCATTTCATAGCTTTACTAAAACATGTAGAAGTCCTAATGATGCTGACCTTATCATCAATTCCTGCAACCACCACATCTGAGTTTATCATGAAGTGTTGAGTGTTTTCGGGGCTGGCCCAGCCAAATGCCATATATTGTGTTTTTGTGAGTGCAAACTCAAGTCCAATATCAACCATCCCAGGTATCACATCCAGAGTCCACCGCATACGGTAAACAGGTGTCAATGCAATGCAATTATCAAACATGGTTGGTTGCCATTCCCCCAGTACTGTTGTTGATGGACGAGTGTCATGTTGATAACTGGGGGGGTTAGAGGCAAATCCTGGACTTGGGCCTGGAGCTCCTGCCAAAGGAGTTGAGATGATGCCAGGGGTGGGAGCAGAAACTCCACTCCCACTTGTTGGAGGTGGAGTGACAGGTTGTAAGATTACATGACCAAAATCTGATGCAGTGGCTTTATCCCATACACTAAGAACTTTGATTTCACCCCATGTGGAGCCATCCAGTAGTAACTGCACTCAGTTGACATAGTTCAATCATGAAAGCTTAAATTCAAGCCAAATTAAGCTCATGGGGCACTTGCCTTCTGGAAACTGGAACAGACATGAAATGTAAAGAAATCACAATGAGGATGCCAGCTTTAAGTGATTGCATTACCCAAAGAAAACTACTGTCATGATGTAATTTGGGAAGAAGTGAATTTACCTGCAATGTTGCATTACCATAGGTGCCCACCAATTTGCCCTCTGAAATAGGCTGCCCAGCCAAAAGACTCTGAACATCATCCCCTAAAGCACCCCACCAGACCACCTCCACTCCTGCAAGCATATCAAATCTTGATACCTGCAGTTGTCCATTTTGTTTGTCAACTATCTGAATTTTCTAACTTGAACGACTGGGCTTTGTCAGTTTAACAGATGATGCATATTTCTTTAACAAATGTCAGATACTACAAAACCAAGTTGGTCCACTGTACCCAGATTCTGTTTTTGTATATATCTACAATGAAGTTCAAGCAATGCACACACAGGCACTTGAAAGGCTATCAACAGAACAATACCAACTGTTGTCATGGATGACAGGACACTCATTGATATATAAGTGGCCTACACAAGCCTACACAAGTTCATTAGATTCATTAACAAACAAAACCTTGCTTGTCAAATTAGTACATAATGGAGAGTGTGAGGCATGTTATCACCTGCCTTGGAATTTCATGTCTATAACTACCACTTACAGTTTAACTGCATTCCAGACCAATGGTGCAATGTCAAAAATTATTTAAAAATTGTGAAATTCAGTATAAGTTGTGAGTGACCAATTGTACTGGACAATTTGAGATGTAAAAGGAGAACACATATGGGAAAAATACTGTGTCCAATTTATGCAAGAAATAAGTTCTATTCTGAAAAACCCTAATTTATTCAACCGACCTAAACTACCACATTTCCTACATGTCCATTGGAAGCATAAACCTTGATTTCAAAGTGACTGAAACTCTTCCCTTCCCTAGTAATTTGTTAGTACTGATCCTCCAAAAAAATCTCAGTGTCTGTCAATCTGTGATCGACAGCTGATCAAGATGTCAATCAATCAAGAATCATCCCAAGACCAGAAGAGGCAATGTTGTGCAATCTGACTGGCAAAAAGGAGCATGTTCTTCAAGGTTGTATGAGCATAAAGAAATCTAGATCTCTAGTTCACCTGTATGTATAGTTCAAAATTTTGCTCTGAAAGACAAATTCAAACAAAATGCATCGCTTCATTAATTCTACTTCACATTATCGATGATCACCAACGAACCCTAAAAAATGGCTGAACTTTTGTGAAAGCTTCAGCTGAGTATTGATATCTTCTCCTTTAGTGATTGATAGCTTATGCGTAGATACAACAAGCCAGATCAACCAATCGAAATCTCCTCCTTAACGGATTAGGTCGGGGAGTTTGGGGGCCAAGGGGGCAGGGGAGCGGAAAGGGCAAGAAACAAGACTCTTACCGTGAAAGAGCAGTCATCCACAATTCGAAGGGTGCCCCGCAGTTGATGTTGCACCATAGTAAAGTCTGCTGTGAAACCCACGAGAGAGCTAGTCGAACTGCACTGCCCAGCACATTGCTCACTCCAAAGCCCTCCCAGCAGGAAAAGAATCACAAATAACACAGTGAACAAATTAGAAGAAGAAGAAGGCTGCATCGTCGTCGTATAGTGACAACGATGATGACTGAACCGCATCTCGCTCCACTTATTCCGAATTGCAAATGCTTTCTCCACTTCCCCTCCTTGCATCTGGCATCGATATCCTCGGGCATCAAGAGCCCAACCGGTCGCAACTAAAACTGCGTCTTCCCACTGCGCTCCCCTTCGCAGTCGAGCGTCGCAGATTCAAGGCCGAAGACGTGGTCTCTCATTTTTTGGGGATCGGAAACCCACGGGCTTCAGGGCAAAAGTTAGGGTTTTTCCCCCCCGGTCTTGGTTATTTGTGTATAGGTTAAGCTACAATCACACCTAGTACTCAGTTGATGTTAAGAAAGGCAAATCTATTTTTGGTGTGTTCAGACCAAGAATATTAGCTAACATCAAATCCTATGTGGCATACAATGTTAAGCGGGTGTTAAGTTGATGATAGATGGGTATTAATAGCTTATAACAAATCTTTAAAAACAGAGATTTTGAAATAAAAACACAATGTTAGGTAACATCCCATAGCAGGGTGTGCTCTAAGTCAAAGTTAAGCTAACAAAATGTTTTTCTATGACAATGCAACTAATCATTGACATTCATCATAATGATGTGAATCCATCCTGAAAAAGATATTTAGCTTTTCCATTTGAAACTCTCATTTAAGTTAACACTAAACTAGGTGTGAACGAGTAGCCAAAAAAGTTAATCTATCTTTAAGTCAATGCTAATTAACATATGTCATTTTTTTAAACATGATATTATGTAAAGATTAAGGTCACATAACATTATGACGTGTAACAATAGGTTGAATTATAGTTTTATTATTTTCTCTATATTTATTTACTTATAGTCAGATTTAGTTACAAATGATTATTGAACACTTAGAAAATGTTATGTTGACAAGGGCATTGTGGTGCTTTACATAATAATTATATATGCACATTTTTATAAAAGCACAAAAATGTTTAAAACATAATAAAATTGTCCATTAAATTATTTTCAATTCAAGAAATTAATTGGGCATCATTTTTCAAGTATATTTAAGTCCCTCAAATTAAAGATTAACATTCCAAATATGTTATTAGGATTAGGAACAAAGCCCTAGTGGTTAAAGGTGGGTCTTACAATTCATAATTGTGAGTTTCAAAAAAATCAAAAACCCAATTTGTCGATAATCCAAACTTAATTAATTAATTTTCATTAATTACAAAATTAGTTGAATGTAACTAAATTAGTTGGTTCATTATTTTATTTATTTTTGAATTTGATTTTGTAGTTTTTTTTTTCAATGTTGATGGTTTGGAGTTTTTTTTCATTATTATAAGTTGATGGTGTCTTATGATTACAAAAACCTTTATGCGATTTTAATTTTATGTTTCATGAATGTGAGCATTGTTATTTGATGTGTTTGTCAACATGTAGAAATTTTTAAACTAATTAGTTCCATAGGTTTTTTAATGATTACTAATGGTAGACATACCATCTTTTACCCAAGGAATGAAACTAATGGGATTAGGTAGCTCAGGTTAGTGAGTGGTTGGGGTAATCCATCCAATCATTTAAAATATTTTTAAAAAGGGATTAAAACAAAAGCTTTATTTTTTAAGGGTCAAAGTGAGCTTTGTGTGATATGTGGGGAAGGGGGACTAGGGAAAGTCTTGGGGGATTTGGAATTTATTTGAAACTTTTAAGGGAATGATGTGAGGAATGGAAAAAGATGTATGTACTTTGTGTGTAATTTTTAATGGAGAATGGATGAAGGACTTGAGTCTCTTGTGGTGCATTATTATTTTATTAAGTGTGGGAGGTAGAGTAGGTTATGTTACGTAAGTAGGATGCTTCCTTCCTTGAATTAATATATCTACGTTTCTTTAGGACAGAGAATAATGGGTTGACCATTGGGTAATCTTTGGAGCATGAAGTTATTGGTTGCCATTAGAGGGTAGTAACCAATCCTTAGTGTTGGAAATTAAGGGGAACATACCAACAACTTACCTCTTGTAGGTTGGAAGGCACTTCTATAGGCTAGTAGGAATTTGGAGGGAAGACAATTGTTTGCAAATAGTACAAAATAGAGGAGGGACTTTTCAAGGGCTACAAATGGTAAACAAAACCATTAAAAAACTTGCATGCATGGGGGAGGAGGCACAGTAGTAATAGAAAGGTTTACAAACACCCTAAGCAATATTTGGGGGCGTTGAGGGTATCGTAGTGGCATACCCTGTTCGCGACCCAAAGTCGCGAATAATTATTTTCGGTCATTTTTTCCTCTCGCAGGGTTTGCCTATAGGATCCTGGCCGTTGGTTGACAGGGCACTCAAGACATCTTAACCATTCAATTTAGGATTCTGCTACCAATTTTTTCTGTGATCCGTGCCACTGCCAGAGTCACTGGACCTTTGTTGGCACGAAGGAGTGTTCTGTTGATTCAATTTGTGGGAGCTTGGGACTGGGTACTGGGGTTGGCAGCCTTCTGGTCGCCTCACCGCCATGGCGTCAGGGAGCTGGGCTACCACCATCACCCGCTTCTTTAGCCCTCTTAGCAAGGAGGAAATGCATGAAAAGATAAAAAAAGATTCGGCAACCTGGCAAGAGGAGGAGAGAAACAGAGTAGCTCGAAATGAAGCAGCTAAGGCAACAAAAGAAATTGTTAGATTGGCAGCGAAATGGCCGGTGGGGAGACCAAAGAAGGTTAGGGCTCAGGCTGTCCTGGTGCCTCCAAACATGGGAGCTGAGAAGCAGGGCGATGTTGCTGGGCAAGCAATGCAAGCCGA
>Ga0209208_10002445_pt1 | contig 26587 bp, 12 predicted proteins | sample S1TSphfallax_3_FD_187694 | JGI IMG/M metagenome (GOLD analysis project Ga0209208, IMG submission 187694) | Host-associated microbial communities from peat moss isolated from Minnesota, USA - S1T2_Fd - Sphagnum fallax MG (SPAdes) (version 2) | ecosystem: Host-associated > Plants > Peat moss >...
GGAAGGGGGAGGTACTAGGTGAAGGAATTTTGTATTTCCTCACCTTAATATTATTTTATTTTTTAATATGCACAAATCTCAATCACCCTATATTTATTTATAATTTCTTTTGCATCTAATTTCAATACCTTGTATTCATTTTATTTTTTAGTTTTACAACAATGATTTGTTAAATTATAAGAAGTTTGGCAATATTTGGACAACATGAATGCACACTGAATTTAATTTTGTTCAAGGGTTGAAGATAGATTCATGCATCATTTGAAGATTGATTTATTTAGAATAAATGATAGAGTCATGGAGCTAAGTTACATTTGTCGTCATCATCAAATGGCTACTACATTCTATTGTATTACATTTTTTGGCATGACTTATATTGCCAAATTTGACCTACTAGCTACAAGCCTCCTTCATGCCATGTTCTCCTAAATGAAGGGATTATGAAAAATTTCTACTTTTGCAAAGGTTCAATGCTATCAATAGACCTTATTAGTCAAAGGAGAAACATGGTTTTTATATTTTCCTTTTCTAACAAAAGACTTGTACATGATTTTAGTGCAAGAAACATAAATTACCAAATGCATAAAAACAAGTTATTCCTACTATAGACACTTTTACACGTGTTTCGCATAATTACCAAAGTATATTACCTCATTGGAACAATAATAGATGTAGCACTATGTGTTGTTGGTGGAAAACTTGGTTCATATTTTAGTTGTTTTGTCCCCTTGTCCATGTTCTTTGAACATCTTAAACCTTAGCAACATGGTTTATTTTTCTTATCATTTTTTAATCTCAAAGCCAAGACCACATTAATAATACAAAACCAATACAAAGTCTACTACCACTCAAAACCATTCTTACAAATCTGTTTGTAAAGAGTATAATAAGATGATGAGAAGCTTCAGGTTTTTACATCACATGGCAATAAATGATGTTAACAAGATAGAAAGATCAAAACAATAAGGATGGTGTTACATGAGGAGAAGGACTCATGGTGACAACATTCCAAAAACATTGTAACTTTAATAAGTTTTCGACACCTTAATGAGGCTCTAATCCCCAAAAAAAAACCTACAACTAATGTTCCACTTATTACAATTAGTTTATTTACTACTTATTAATCAAAGTTATTATTATGAATTCATTTATTAACGAACGAAATGAACCTACTAAACCTTGAATTTTCAATACATCCTTAATAAACACATTATAAATTTTTTTTATCTTTTTATAATTCCAAGGATTAACACATAATAGGCTATATTAATTATATTTTGATCTTCATAATAAGTGTAACCTTATTATAAAATTAATTAAATTATCATTTTTACCCAACACCCTATATATGACACCAATTATTTTTATTCACATATTTTGTAAATTGAAAGACAAATGTTTGCCCAAAACCCTAAAGGTAAGTTTAAACAACTCCTAGGTAGGCCCTAAATAGATTAAGTAGCCCAAGCAACCCCTATGTATGTTACCTACGTAGGCCCTAACTAGCCTAACAACCCTAATGTACTTTAGGTAGCCTTTAAATAACCCTTAGGTGGCTTAGGTAGCCAAGCAACCCTTAGGTAGGCCCATGAGTACCCTAGTTAACCTAAATAGCCCTATGGTTGCTTTTTAGGTGGCCTAAGCATCTCCTAAGTAGCCTTTAGATAATCTAACCCATAAGAAAATCCTAGGTATCTTAACTAATCAAGGAAGCCTCAAGAAAAATATGAGACATAGATTTTTTTCTAAATGGTATGAGACATTTAATGCAAGTAAATCAAGACCTTTTAAGGGCAAAAGTAGAATCTTTTATGTGATGATATAATCATAGTTAGTTTTGTAGGAGGTAAACCATTGCCCGTGGCATTCAATGCCTAGCAAGCCTATCTTTGCAATGAGGTGGGGAAAGGCAAGGTGTTGTTTGATTGTTTTTAAGTAAAGAATTTTTATGTGAAAGACTAATGACTTGGAAACTATCAAAAGGATCCTCATGTTGATGCCATTTAGGGCAAGTTAGGGTTTGTGTATATTTCAATGTTAGGTGTTAGGTTTAACCCAAAAGACTAAAGGGAATCAAGATTCCCACATGGGTTATGTTGTTAAGCTCTCCATTGAATTTTGTTGCACATGGGGTGGGCAATTACATCTAACATAGGCACATTGTTAGGGCATGACAAGGAAACGATTCATGCAACAAGATAGTGTCAATATGTAGCAATATAAATCAAAGATGGGTGGGACACAAATATGGAAGTGAAGAATGAAATGACAAGAAAAGTTGTTATAATCCTAGTGACTATGATTACTATCTGATTAAATGTAGGTTTTTTTTTAGCACAATACACAAAGAATCAAAAAATGTCTTTCCTTGGTGAAGGTTAAGTTTAAAATTCAAAGAAGTGGTGGGAGAGGCAAGAAGATTGTTTTGTGAGAAGTCTCAATGCATGTGAATGCTAAAGGAGGGGAGGTAGGACTCAAAAGAGACATCAACAAGAAGTGAGCGGGTGAATAATTGAAAGGTCATGAAATGAGATTTTGTTAGAAAAGAGTACAACAATGGTGAGATTGATGAAGATGGCTTCATGGTTGTCAAAATTTAAAAAAGGAACATGGCAAATAGAAGTGTGTCTCAATTAATTTGGATCCCTACATCAAACCTTTCTAGTGAAATAGAATTAGTTACCAACTTAGAGATGTGGAAGGTCCAACAAAGGTAACAAGAACTAAGAATGGACTAATGAAATATAATAGGGCATTAAATAAAACAAAGGAGTTGAAAAAGGCAAATGAGGAGGAGGAATGGGGGAAGACACTTTAAAAGGAGGTAAGTAAGGACTCACTAGATCTGTTCTCTCAATTGAAGTAATTAATAAAAATTTTAAAGGATAAATCTAATACCTTAAGGTTGATGGAGCTAGAAAATGGCACAAACATTGACATTAACAAGGTGGGCATGTTGTTCTTCAGTTGGGGTTCAAAGGTTGAGGTTCAACTAAAATGTAAATTTGACATCTTTTTACATCAAGTGAAACTCAATGCTCATCAAATTGCAAATGAGACTGAAGGAGTCTCAAGGAGGCATGTGCCTTATCTAGTAGGGGGTAGGATATACACAAGATGAAGCAAAAAAAAAAGTTGGAAGTAAAGAACATAGTCTCTTTTTGTCAGACAAAATGCAATTGTGAATTATGTCTCAAAGCATGAGGGGGTTGAATGACCCCATGGTAATCCAAAGGTTGTGGAACTACTACAAAGACTTATTATTAAGCTTAGAAATTGTACTTCTATAGGAACATAAATGATAGGGTGAAAAGGAAAAGAAAATGTGGTCATAATTATGGAAGCAACTAAATATTGGTTACATTATTAAAAACAATAATCTAGGAGGGAGGGGTTTATACCTTCATGTTCAAAAAACTAAAACACGCAATTGTTGAAGAAGGTTTAATTATCAACAATAAATTGCACTAGATCAAAGTAAAGGGAATTCTTCAAGGCCACACATTAGGGATAACAAATGTCCATGTTCCAAACAACTTACTTGAATGTTGTTTTTTATGGACAACTTATGTAAACAGAATAAAAATAAAAATTATTGCCCCTTGCAAGATTGCAAACAAATATGGGTAGGTCTAAGGAAATATTTTCCACCATTAAATATTTTTTTTGCTCCTCCCATCCCAATTTTTCAACTTGGGATATTTTATGGTGGAAAATCACTTTGGGGGGTAAACACACTAAAAGGAACCACAAAGTACAAGGTTAAAGTCATTTCCAAATATTGCATTTGACAAATGGCATTCTTGTGTTGGTCAAATTTCCTAATTTTTACATTTTTCATACCCAATTTATAATTAAGTTTTGAATATAATTACTTTTTACTATATCTTGGTCTATATCATTTATATATAATGCATAAATAACACAAAAATGAATAACTTTTGTTAAAGACACATTTTTTTAATTCATGATTTTCAAGGTCAAAATAATGTCTGAAAGTTAATTGAAACAAATATGTTCAAATCATTTTTTTTTATAATCATCAATGTTAAGACCCTGTTCAATTTTGAAAAGAAATGGTGCATATTTGATAAGGAAAAGTGACATTTGAAAAAGAAAACTAAGTTATGACAATTGTTTTGAACACGCAAAAGGACTTTTGAAACATTATCAAGTTTTGAACAATGGAGCTTTATAAATAATGGAACTTAAAAAGGAAAATAAAATAAAAATTTAATTTATTATACTCTTCTTGTGATTATAAAACTACAATTTTAAATAGTTGTGACATAGTCCTTGGCTCCTTTTAACATGTTTACACCTTTTGAAACAAAATGGAACTCCAATTTCACATGGGACCATAAAAGGAAGGATGGCATTAAGGTGATAGCTTAATTAAATAAATTTAATGCACCCAACTGTTGTGGGGCCACATAGAAAGGGTGGTTTTATTGAAAAATATTTTGTCTTGGGGGCATGATAACTTGTTGGACCATTATTTAATGGTTTTCAATTATAATTTAAATGAAACAAATGAAAGAAGAAGGGGTTTCTATAAAATGAACATCAAGTATCTGGACAATCTAAAAATAATAGTAGGAATGGTAGAAGTTCATGAAAGCTTATGTTAAAGGTAGAAATTCCTAAGCTAATTAATGCCATAGGCATCCTAATAGCTAAAGGATGTAATTTATTGTCTTTAACTAAAAGATGAAACTAATGGGATTAGTTAGATGATTAGTTAGATGATTAGTTAGATCATGTGGAATTTATGTGGTATGAGATAAACGGGATTAAAATGAAGATAAAAAGGGATTATGGATCATTCCCTTCAAGTATGGGAGATATTATGATTTTAAATTGGATGTGGCTAAGAGAGTTCTCTTGGAGGAGAAATGTGTATGCAACATTGAAGAAAAAAAAAAACATGACAGAAAGTTGTATCTATCCTTATATAATGGAGAATGGTTGAAGGTTGTATGGATTTTAATGTTTCTTCTTGGTGTGTGTTCTACTTAGAATGTGATAAAAGAAAGGATAGTAATTCATATTAAGTTTATATTATTAAAAAAATTATTCTTATGTATTAGTTCTTTTTTTCTATAAACTTAAAATATTATTTGTTTTTTGTTTTAATTCTAGAGTAAAAAATGCACTTTACTATAGGACAGTAATTGCCATTGGAAGGCAACAACAAGGAGGTAGTCATTAGATTTAAGGTTTGTAGACAGTAGGGAACTATTACAATTAGTACGTAGTAGCTACAAAGGGTTTACAAGTTATGTAAATGGTAAGCATCAATTACAAAGGGTCTACAAGTGATGTAGACGATAGACAACGGTTTAAATAGATGATAAGGTCTTTGAAGATCTAAGGATAGTTGGAATCAAATCAAAGATGAAATGGTTAGAGAAAGGGAAAACAACAACAAAGGAATTATTCACAACCATAAGAAAAAGGAGGCCACACTTATTAATTTCTAAGTTGGAGAAAAATTATTGAAAAGTGGTGAATATTGGAAAGGGATTAATTAAATGCTATGGAAATGTTTTTTTGCAAAAGGGATTTATGGGACATGGGTGGAAAAGGCATGGAATTTTTTCATCAAAAACCCTATAAATAGGATATTTGAACACACAAAGAACTTCTAACTTGACCCATTGAAGAAAGAGAAATGATGAATGTTGCTAACAAACTAGCCAAAAGGAAGACTCCTAGTCTAAATGGCATTATAGCGGAAATCTTCCAAAAGATGTGGGGAATAGTTGGAAAGGAATACTTGTTGATGGTTCAAAAGTCAATTCAAAAAATACGTTTTCCACCTAAAATGATTAAAGGTTTGATAACTCTCTTGCATAAAGGAGGGGAAATGAAGTCCCTATGAGTGAAAGCATGATAAAGTATACCAAAATAATTAATAAAATGTAATCTAAATATGGTTTAATCTTTGACACAAGTAAAAGAAAGTAGATTGAAATAATATTTATATGAAACATGACCTTTCCTTTGAGTTTATAACAAAGTTGATTACAAATTTTGAAAAAAATTAATATAATAAAAATAAGTAACAAATATGTTTGAAATTAGCTAATCAAATTATTTTCAAACATATTTTACATTAAAAGACTGATATATTATAATTGTAATATGTAAAAAAAATTAAAAATCAAATAAAATTTATGGGTATATCATGTTGAAGATGAAAATAATTCAAGAATTCATCTATTTTCACATACTTGTACAAATTTGGAAGCTTAAGAAATTAAAAAAATTTAACCCTAAACCTTAAATATATACTTAAATACATATTAAATAGGTGATTTTCCAACATCATTGTAAAAAATTTAAAAATTATCCTCACATTAATCATTGAATAAAATAATATTTTTATTTTCAATACATTAAAATTATTTTTTTTAGCTTACTCTACAATGCTTACACCCCCTTCAAATTGGAGACCAATAACCCTCCGTAATGTAGGGTTTGCAAAATCCTTGTAGCTTAGGCTCAGCTGAAAATCTATCTATGAAGCAAGGTCGTTTGTTTAGGGTTCATGCCACACTCTTGGTATCCTCGGAAAGCTCCTGATGAATAGGGGTGCGCCAACTTGGTTTGAGACTGTTTGGAGCTCCAGTGTGGAAGCTATTGATTATCGAACTCTAAACCCTAAACCCTAAATCAAATTGAAACTGAAAACTGTATTGGAATTTGAGGGCGATCTTGGGTGGAGGTTGAGCTCCACCCAGTGGGGGTTTCTTCCGCTGAGATTCATTTGAAACAATATTCTTCATGTTCATGTAAAATATTTTGAACAAATATTAAGTTTCTTTTATTTGTTCCACCCCCAAAAAAAAAAAACACCATAGTTGATCAAAGCACAGATGGTACATGAACAATAGATACTATTATACTAGAGATTAAAATTTAATAGTCTAGAGCTGGTTTATTGTAGTCTGGTGATCTGTGCAGAAGGACCAAACTTAAATCATCACTGGCATCCAGAACAAGTTCTCCAGACTCCAGACTCCAGAATCCAACCTGATAAGAACTTGATACTTAATGTCACCTAAAGTCTTTTACCTTACGAAATGATTCAGTGCATTAATCGAACCATAAATGACTAGAACTAGACCCTTAAGTACCTGGCCATTGACCTTAGTTCACACTCAATGGGAAGACATGATTCTGTACGTAAATCAAGGTTTAATGTGTTGAAGTACACTTCTTCATAAATAAAAGAGCTCCTGAAGATTCTAGCAGGTCTCTCTTAATGGGTTGTTGATATATTGTATGTTTCAAGTGATCAAGTGTGTTTTGTGTTTTCTGACTGCAAATTTCCTTCATATAATATCAAACTAGCGTTTCCTAGCTACTACAAAACACAGTTTTTTTTAAGAAAATAATACCATTTTAATTCAATTGGTGTGGTGGGGTCTCAGGGGTCTCAGGTTCTTTACACTTATTTGCAAAGATTTTCCTTTCATTCTTTTGTGTAGAGATGAATATGGTGAATATATATACTGAAGTTTGCATGAATTGATGTTGGTGTTGTCAATAATAATAGTGCATTTAGTGTGGATGCTCTTAAGTTATTGTCAACATGTTTAATTGTAGTTGGTTTCTTAACTTTTCTAATTGTGTACTTCCATCTGGGGGAGTGTCTAAAGGTTTCTCTAATCTGAGAGTAATCACCCATTGTTGACTTTAATAACAAGGCTGTAAAGAATGAATGTTAGCTGCTAAGCAAGCAGGTTGGAACTTGAGAGTGGAAGACATTAAATCAGCCCAAGGGTGCTAATTGCAAGAAACAGTACTACCTGATTCTTTTCTTCTCTTGCTGCCCATCTGCCCATCCAAGATGTGTCTGTAGGCAGCATTGATCTTATTTGACAAAAAGATGAATGGGTGAAGAAGGGCAGACAATGAAAAAAAAAAAAGTAGGCAGTACTTCTGTAGTGCCTGCATTTAGGACCCCCTTGGTTGCTTAACATCTCCCAGTTGGGAAGGGTTGGGAGCTCAAATCCCAGCTGCATCCCCTTCCCCTCAAAGTTCTGTGAGGGAGGAGAGTCAGCTACCCTGGTGGTTACAAAGTTGAGGCTCTATCCCCAGAGTTAACAATACCACAAAACCAGTTGTGTTTGCCCCATGCATGCTTGGTAAAACCTAAAATCATACATTCATGTCTACTATCTTCAATTAAGGCCTTATTAAATATTCATCAAAGCCTTAATTTTCAAACATTATATCTCAAAAAAAATTGTATTAAAATTTTTGTTTATTTTAAAATTGACATGTTTGATTTTAATCAATTCTTGCATAATTTTTTCAAATCAAATTTTCAATAACCTCAATTTAATAAGATTTAAAGGAACTTAAGCTAATCATTGTATGTTTGTTAAACAAATTTCATTTTAAAAATTAGTTACATGAATTTGTTTTACATTTCATAGTGATATGAAACCTTGTGATACAAAAAGGCAAGTGACAACCCAAATTTTTTTTTAATATAGAGGCATGATTAAATTAGTTACGCAACATTCACATTTTGAGAAGAAACCCAACAAGTAGTAGATAGATAGACTTCAAAACAACCCATCAATTGGATGGGTGCACCCAAAATTTACACATGCGTGTCCACTAGCTTGGGGCAATAAAAAAAAATTGCAGAGTTTTGTGAACTTAGCATTTTGTCTCAAAGTGGACTTGGCAAAGAGGAAGAGTCAAATTTGGAAAAGTATCAAATTCACAAAAACTGAACTGAAGCAAAAGAAGAGAGCAAACAGTATTCCATACTGCAACTTCCAACAGCTGTAAACTCTCAAGGATGCACAGCAAACAAATTCCAGGGAAGCTTTCGGTGTGCATGGAACTTCTTCATTTTGGCATTTTGCAAAAAAAGTAAAAAAGTATGACAAACTCTGAATTCATTGATTAGAACATGCAGTCAAGTTGGGGGGGGTGAGGTCTGGAGTCTGGACACTCTCTCAGATACAGAATAAAAAGTGTGTCACACTATGGCCTTGCCATTTACATTAAAAAAGTATCTTAAGGCAAAAGAAGAATTATGAAAACTCAAATATTTCACCACACAAAAGTTATAATCTTCAAAAAAGCCTCTAAAAGAAACTAAAATCCTTCAAGACATTATTATAACTCTATAACTATTTATCTCAAGTTTCAACACAACCCAAAATATCATCTTTCAAAAATCCTCATATAAAAATAAATAGACCTATTATTATTATTACCTAATATGGGCCAAAATCCTTTAAGCTACTATTATACTCTAGAATGAATCCAAACACAACATCCTTGCCTTGGTAGGCAAAGCCAATAAAAAAGAGCTCCAGACTCCAGTTCTGGAAAGTTCCACCAACACTTCACTTTGTGCTGGCAAATTGAAAGCACTGTCAAAACTGTAACCTACTTCCTGAAAGGAATATAATTTATGTGACTAGACTCTTCACTCTCAAAACTCATCTAAGTGTTCATAAGTGTTTTTTTTTCTTTTTTTCCAATTTTTTGGGCTTTGCCTCCTACCTAGGCAAGGATATTGTGTTTCAATTCATTGTAGAGTATAGTAGCTTAATAGATTTTGGCCCCTAGGTAATAATCATATGTCTATTTTTTATATGAGGATTTTTGAAAGATGATATTTTGGCTTGTGTTGAAACTTGAGATTAGTTATTATAGAGTTATAATAATATCTTGAAGGATTTTGGTTTCTTTTAGAGGATTTTTTGAAGATTATAATTTTTGCATCATGAAATATTTGAGTTTTCAGAATTCTTCTTTTGCCTTCAGATACTTTTTTTTAATGTAAATGGCAAGGCCACAGTGTGACAGAACCCTTGTTAGCTTAGCCAAATGGCGATTGTCCAGAAGTCTAGAATTTATAACCAAATTTGGCTATAAATCAGATATGAAAGTAATAAAATATAAGGATCTTTCTATATTCTTGGCTGTCCAGTGGAAGTTGTCTTCAAAATATGGCTATTTGAAAATTTGTTTTTCTCTAAATCTGGCAAATTTCAAACATGTTTTTCCATTAAAAAATCCTTTGTATAGGTTGAAACAAGTTTTATTTTAAATTGTGTGATGTAGTCACACTGGTGATCATCCACGAGCAAGTTAGCCAAATTTGACTACAGCCCAGAGAGAAGAGTATAATAAAACTTTAAGAATCCTTCTATATTTTGGCAGCATGTTAGAACCCATTTGATGGCAATTTCAGAATTTTTTCCATCAAAATCTAAAGTCTTTGGCTCATTTTTTCAACAAGAATCCTTTGAACCCTGTTGCCGTGGATTATTATTTTTCCAGAGAGTGAAAATTCACCAAAAGAAAAATCTTGGTCAAGATCAGCATTTTTTAATGAGGCAAATTTCTGCCATTTTTCCAAAAAAATTGCAATTCAACATCAGCAAAGGATGTTTTAGTTTTTTTAATGAACTCAATTTGCCATATTTGGATGAAATAAAATAAAATTGCCAGATTTCTACCAAGGTTAGTGTCTAGTAGGTAGCCATAGTATAGAAGGATTTTGAAAAACAAATACTGTGAGATGTGCTTTCTAGCCAACTGTGGCTATAATCTTGTTATTAATGATTGCCAATCTGGAAAATTTTGGAAATTAAAGTATTTATCAAGAAAACCCACTAGTCAAGATCATTTTTTCAGGTCAAATTTGACAAAAAAAAATTGCCAAAAAAATATTTTCTGGAGTCTGTCCAGCTGAAGCCAGCAAATAAATGAGGCTGTGAAAAACAAAGAACAACTTGCAAACTTGGAAGTTCGAATGTGTACTTTGATGAACCAATTTGTACGGCCACGGACTGATCAAAAACTCTAGCAAGCTATCATGTTGGAAGGGAAGCAGCAATTTGTCTGTGCTGCTTGTCATACTGTGATTCCCTTTTGGTTCTGACTCTCCACCACAACACCAAGAATCCTTCCAGTTTGGAAACCCATCATGAAACCCATCAAACAAACAGAAAAAATCTCTGTCGGGTACTTAGAATTCAGAACAAAGCTGGCTAAGATGTTTAGAAAAATTCTTGACATGTGACTTCATCTTAACTCTTTGGCAAACTTACTGGTGAACTAACTTATTAGCACACTTATAAAATGTTGGGTGCATTCAAACTTGGTGTTCGGGATTCTTGTGTTGAGTCCCCTGAGAGCATGCTAATCATTTAGGACTTAAACCTTCTTACCATGAAGATTTTTATGTTAAGTTAACATTCACTTAACATTCAGCTATCACCCATTTCACATTGGGTGCCACATAGGATGCCAATTAGATTTTCGTTTAACACTGACTTAACATCAAGTGCGAATGCACCATTAAAAAAATTAGAGAGACTATTGTGAAAATTATGAAATATTCAAACTGGAGCTACCAGAACCCTAAATAAATTATTTCGACAAGATGTCATGAGCTACTACATTGACATCTAAGCATCGTTGTCAACACACACATACACACACTCAAATCAAATAAAAACACGATACCCAAAATAATGCATCAACCCAAATAGTTTAGACTAAATCTTACAACTAATTAATAACTCCTGACAAAGATTTATTGAACATGAGTTGTAGATACGATATATCAATACCAATAATATGCATTATATATATATATACATGCTGGAACAACCTAAATACATGGGTTACTTCAATCAGTTTGGTATATATATATTTTCAGCAGTTGCCTCACATAACATAGCAACTTGCATTTGGTCTTTCATTTGTGCAGATTACTCATATATCAAGACCAGACTAGCATGGCATATACTTGATACGGACCAACACTCAGGACCATACCCTTGTCAGTAATAATTTATTCATGGCTCACGAATCAATTATTCCTAAATTACCATACGAGTGTGTACTGGACACTAACCGTAGCTTTACAGGTAACATGGATGTAATGACAGGATTCAGGATGAAAGCTTTATGTGCTGCGTCTTTGATTTGATTTTTTAATTTTTTTCATCTACTCTTTGATGGTGCATTGGTGTGGGTGGGTACAAAATTTGTGGTGGCATGTGTTTTTGAGTTGCCAATTGATGAGGTGAAAAGTTGTCATGAGTTGAGACCAAGGTCACTCTCTTCCTTGCCCAGAATCCATGAAGAAAACAACACTGATAAGGAGGTAGGTGATTGGTGTAGGAGTTTGCAACAGAGTTGAGTATGATTTCAAACACAGCTTGCAGGCCTCACATTTTTCCTGACACCAATTCTGAGGATTGTTACTCCCTTTTATAATCATGTGCTTCTAAGAATATGGCTTCGGGTTTAGGGTTCTATAATCATTGGTTATAACTTCATTGTAAGTCAATGAGTGATTGGAATATTATCAGCAAAAAAATTCTCTTTTTGGGAAAAATTTTGCACTGTGGTGACCCAAAAAAATTGGAATTTTTTTTTAAAAGTGTAAAATTTGAAAAAAAAATTATTGCTAAAATTTTGAAAAAAAATTCACCAAAATTTAGGAACCAAAAAAATTGAAAATATTTTTTATAAAAAATACCTTGGTCAACACTGCTTGCAAGGACTTTATCAGGCTGGTATGACCTGAGGCAATACCTGCCAAGGTGCCCTCTGTATGTATGTAAGTACCATCTTTGGTAGGGACTAGGGACCTGAGGTAATACTAGCCTTGAACCAATAAATTTTATACTTAATTTCAATACCATGTTTTTCACACTTGCCTCATCATACCAGCCAAACACTCAGCCTTGGACCCAATCAATAGCAGGACCATGCTAGTATGAAAGCTTTTAACAGGACCCAATGTTGAGGACCAGGCTGGTATGTTCACAAGTTGGTTGTACTAGGCAAGCACTCGTGGTCACACCATACAAAATCTGGAAAGAACTTTCAGGGAGGGCAGAGAGTGCAGGAGATGTACAGGGCTCCTCCAACACATGTGTTGTTGCAGTAGAACTTTGACTCACTATATGTGAAATGAAACCCTAGCCAACCTTGTGGACATTATTAAGCCCGCAAGGAGATATGTGTGAAGAACTCACATGTATAACATGTGACACTGTATGAGTACATCATCGGTCAGTTTGACACTAATTATATTATTTTCAGAAATGTTGAAACTTGCAAAATACATATTTCAGAAAAAAAAATCTTAAGGAAAATAAAGAATTTGATGGAATAGGTCATTTGTCAAAATGGAATCCTCAAATTTAATTAATTAATTATTTATTTATTCTTCAAACATGTGTCAATCCAGGCCAAATGAGAACCTTGCAGGGGGCAAAGTTGCCCAGGCCCTATACTATGGTATATTAGCAGTGTTTGGTGGGTACCCAGTTTGGTCGGTGATAACCAGTTTGAAGAATAATTAATCTCAGTTCCAATTTGGTTTTTTCACTGAAACCAGAACTGCTAGAGTCAAAATCAAAACTATTTAAGAATTGGAAACTAGGTTCTTCCAGTGAATTTTTTTCCTAGTGAATTTTTTTTTCTGGTGATTTTTTTGCCATTTTGTGGGGGGAAAGATAAAAAAAGGACCCCCAGAACATGCTCGAAGGTAATTTTTAAAAAATATCCAAAACTCTTGTCAGATTTCTAAGTAGAAAGCTATGATATCACCCCAAAAATTGGAAAAAAAAAAAAAGAAAAAAAGTTCTAGGTTCAATTCATGTTTGAACCTGGAACTTTTGGAACACACACACACACACACACACATATATATATAATCCAGATTTTATTTTCAGAACCCAAATCCAAAGTGGAATTGGAAATTCTTTTGAAGAACCAGACCCAAAATTGGATTCCAAGTTCCATTCTTGTGTGGAACCAGAACGGAACAATTCCAATTTTCTTTTAAGGACTGGAACCAGCAGAGGTACATCATAAGAGTCAAGAGCCACCCAACACTGGAATAGAGCAATGTTGAGCAAGTACCCAGTTTCAGTTCCACTTAGTAAAAAATTGAACCCAAACCAGGTCCAATTTCTGCAACTAGGTTTGGAACTGGAACCAGGTTCTAAGAACTTTACCAAGAACTGGAACTAAAGTGGAATCAGGGTTCCAAATTCTTAAGACCAGAACCAGATCCAGGATCTAAAAAATATAAATATAAATAAATTTTTTTTTTAAAGGACTAAAACTGAGGGCTAATTGGAGGTTAATAACTAACAATTAACTATTTGTTTTGGTCTAGATTATCCTAACCCAGACGAAAGCCAGGTCTGGATTTTTACCAAGCTTTTGTTTGTTTTGGAAGAACCAGACCCAGAATTGCTCTACTTTATTTTGTAGAAACTCTGAGAACCAGGGGTTCTCAAAGAACTGGTGATACCACCTATTGCACCCGGATCCACCTTGACACTTTTCACACCCCCATGTTCATTCTCGCACCTTGCTAAACACCTACACTATCTGCACATGGAAAATCACACGCCAATGAGCTTCAGCATTCAGATTCATCTTGTAATCTAGGGCTAATCCCAACTTCTAAATAGGTGAAACTAAAACCCATTGTGAACTTCTCAAGTGGTGCAAGGCCTTGTCGCCAGAGATTCCCATCTTCTGGTTTGACAATACTCATAAGTCAAATAGATATAGATGAGTAAGAGTTCGAGAAACGAGGTTGGAGGGATGTCCAGGGCACACTAAATCCCGAGCTAGACAAGTCTGTGGGTATATAGTATATATACCCAGTAGTGATCAATTTTGGATACTGATTTTTGAGTACATATCTAGAGCTTTCAAGTGCTTTTCCAAAGTGCAAAAACGTTTGCAAGAGGAAGTCACACAGCTGATAAATTTGCATACTCCACTCTCATGCACTAAAAAGCTAAATTTCCACAAGGAAACATCACAAAGGTTCCATGCATGCTTTAAATTTACAGAAAACTCAAGACTTGCTGCTGTCTGTAGTCTGTAGCTGCATGGCAAAGGTAAAAAAGCTGTAGACTTGTAATATTTCAATGCCCAGGACACAAATTCCAATGAAGCTTGAAAAGATTTGATTTGTCTTCAAACAAACCACCCAAGATAACAACTAACAACGTCCATATTGTTTCTAATCTTTTTGGAAAAGAGTGCATGCATGCATGCATGCATGGGTTACATGATTCTTCCAGTCCTTATAACATTTTCATTCATTTCAGAACCCTTTTTTGTTGTACATCTTTTGTTTTTAACACTTTTTCTTTTTCACCAAGCTACAGAGAGAAGAAGCCTTTGAGTCCACCCATAGTAGCAAAAGGCTGTTTGGACAAGATGCTTCTTCAAAGTAGAAGGAAGGGTGTGTGTGTGGGGGAGAGGGGGGGAGGGGGGAAATCCTTCCTTGAGCAAAAAAATTGGGCACTTGAGAATATATTTCTCCAATCTCCATCTCAAAATAAGAAACATTTTTTCAAAAACCAAAAACGAAAACTTGTTAGCTAGCAAGTCCCTTTTCCTCTCTCCTTTATAATATGGAAAACACCCTCTTTGGAGTTGGGGCTTCACACTTTCAAAATTCAACCATGTCAAAATTTCAATATTTCTCCACTAAACTAAAAAAGGGAACTTGTTAATTCTAAGATGACAAAAATCCTTATCAAGAGAAGGATTTTTATACAGGAACTTGAAGTTATTTTGAAATGATGGAGATTGGAAGAATATAACCTCAAATTCCCAATCTCTTTGCTTAAGGAGTTCTTTCAATCTTAAAATGAGAAGAAAATAAGACTTGAGAACTAGACAATTTTATTTCAATAGAGCATTCTTATAGCTATTGATAATTGTCAAATTTCAAACAATTTTTTTCAACGTTGGACTAGTATATAGGTTGAATTCAAGTATCAACTTGGATATCAATAGTGGTATCGTTGTAACCTACCAATCAAATTTATATTGTTGAAAATATTACCTTTGAGACCAAGTTGACCCAAGATGAAACATCTATTCTACTACCTTGACTCATACCAAGCTTTCCTAGTGACAATCATGCATCTATTGTGATTAATATTCATACAAACTTCCATTTCAAGCTTGCTTCTTAAGTATCAATAGAATGTGCATAATGCTTAGGATTTTAGATGCAAGTTTAAATATAACTTTAAGCAAGGTGAAATGATTAAGGTGGGATGAACTTATTTCAACTTTAAAGTATCATAATAATTTAGGTTATTGAAATAAGCCTCATTTTTATATTAATGTGGAAGCATGTTGGGAACATCAAAATCAAAATTGTGAAAAACTCAACTTTTGCACCATTCCCAACAATAAACTAAAATTGGCTTGACTTAAACCTAGAATTGGAGGTTCTTATAAAGGTTGAATATGTTGGACTCAAAACCATTGGTCAAGACAATTCAACCCAAACCCAAAACTTTAATTTAAAAAATATTCCTTAAACCCAAAATCTAGAGGTTTCCAATTTAAATTTTTTTTAAAAATTATAGCTCTAGACATGATTCAACAATTATTGGAAAAACCAAGAATCAACCAAAACCAATGAGAACTATTGTTGGGCCCTAATTAGCCTAACCTAGTTTTGGTTAAGCATATTTAGTTGGCTAAGGAGTTTTGGGGTTAACTTGGAGTTTGTGGGATAGGATGGTAGGTTGGATTTTATTCAATATGGACTACCAAGGGGTGGGTGCCATAGATAAACTAAGGTGGGAGGTAGGTTAATTGGATTAGGTTAAGATAGGGTTATCTTGTACTATGAAAAATTATGTTCATCAAAACCATTCTAGCTTGCAACAAAAATTCAAAAAACAACTCATATACAACTATTGTGCAACTATCCCTTGGGTATTACAACTACTATGCAATTATCTCCTTAGAAATATGGTGTGTTAATAAATGAATTATCATGTCAAAAAATTAGTCTGTTATGTTATAATTGTAAGTAAATTGAAAATGAATCTTTTATACGATAATTTATACACATCATACATACATATGGAATCAACCATATTTGACTTTTTTAGAAGTTGCATTAAAGTTACATGTGGCACTACTTTAGAATTGTTGTAAATGTTCCACTAAAACAACAACTATGTTATAATTAATGTATAATGTACATACATGTGATCATGCCACATGTCCACATTTCCACCACCCATTATGGGATACATTTGCAACTAGTTTTCGACTATGATTCCCATTGATACAATTAGTAAGGCCACTAGTGCACCACTACTAAAATACTATCGTTCAACTATGTTTTAACCATAATATAACTACATATAACTTAATAAGGATACATATTCATTAGTTATTTGTATCTTCATCATATGTGCTTCATTTTGAATGATTTAAAATTTTATGGGAGCACTACCTCAAGCTCATAAAAATCATCTTTGAAATGCAAAGGAAAAGGAGTTATGAAAAAATAACAAGAAGAAAAATAAGCTTTCCAACTTACAAAACGCGTTTTTTTGTTTTCTTTTTCTTCTTTGGACCCCTCCTACTTTCAAACCTCATAATTTTCTTATTTCTTATTCATTTTAAACAATTTAAAATGTTATAGGAGTGCCACCTAAAGTTCTACAAAGCATCTTTGAACTATAATAGCAAGAGAACAACATACAAGGAATTTTTTGGGTGTTCATGAATCAACCTTTGTAATGTTTAGTTTGTTTTTTTGAGTTTTTGACCCCCTTTACTTTCAAGGGTCGTAACTTTCTCAATTCTATTCCTTTTTGACAATTTTTAATGCACCAAATTATGCCAATAGAAAGGGTCAAGTTTTTTTTAGACATTAGAAACAATGGAGCCTTCCCCTTGGATCTGGTCGACCATGAATGCTTAAGTCTTTTGTCATCGGTTGGTTTATCCTATAGTTGCAACTCAATTACAACTCAATTTACAACTAATGAACAATTAAAAATATTTAACCCATATTATTTGTTTTCGAATCCCATGTTTCAAATTATATAAAGAAGGTTTGTTTTCTTATGTTTTCACAATAAGATACATGTGAGATTTTGGGATGAACTCAAAAAAGTTTAAACCAAAAGTAAAAACATAAATTTTAAAAAATAAATTCATGGCTATTCTTTAATTCAGTTAGTCTTGTGTTTTCTTGCCCATTTACCTACCTAGGTAAATAAGTAGATCTTACCTTCTACTTACCTATGTAGATAGGTACGTAGGTAGGTCTAAGGTAAATTTGTAAGTATGTAATAGGTTTTAAAACCTACCAAGCCACCTATGTATGGTTATGTACAACCTATCTAGCTATTAAAATATTTTTAATTTTAATTTTCCAAAATAAAATTAATATTTGATTGTGCCATGTGTCATAATTTCAAACCATCATTAACAATGATAATGGATGATGGAGATCAATATTTCAAAAAGAAAATAATTTTTATGTCAAAAAAATTTCATTATGCTACATGTTAGATTTTAATATATGGATGACAATTAATGACATTAGCATGACATCATGGTGTAATTATAATGGAGTTTTGTAATAATTGAAAATGAATTGTTTTTATAAAGCTACAATTGAATTACAATGAGTTGCACCATATATATGATGAATTGCAACTCTGCAATTCATGCAACTTGTCCATTAGCATTCACATTTTATAAATACAATGAGTTGTAAACATCTAATGCAACTCAAAATTTGAATTGCAAGGCCGGTTACATAACACCCCTTTTTCTCATAATGTTGTTTTCATTTAAATTTGTTATGTTTATTAAGTAGGAAGGTAAAGATACGGTGGAAGTGGTTTTTCAAAAAGTGCCAAGAATTATGTTTAAATCAAAATAGTAACAATATATTCTTTTTGAAATAGAAAAGGGGGGATGGCATTGTTAACCATCCTTCCACCTCCCAAATTGATGAGTAGTGTGTGATGGGGTGGGAAGGAATGAAAAATGATGATGAGGTTGTGAAATTTAAGTTGTTAAGAAAACTAAACATCATAAAAAGGCAAGGTGGTGTAAAGGGGGGTTACTATTCTATTAGCGGATATTCTATCAATGGCTAACCACCTTATAGCCACCAATAGCCACCAATTGAATAGCCACCAATTGAATAACCATTAATAACCACTAATAGAATAACCACCAGTAACCATTAAAAAATATTAATAACCACAAATAGAATAGGTACCAATAACCATATATTATAATTACTTACGATTGTAAAAAATAATCTAAAGTGAAATAATTTATAATTAAAAAAATAACTTAAAGTGAAATAGCCTTCAATAGCCAAAAGTAACTTATAATAGATATAAGTAATCCAAACTAAAATAATTTACCATAGCCAAAAATAACATAGAATAGCCAAAAAAATTTACAATAGTTGAAAATATCCTAAGGTGAAATAACCATAAATAATTGAGAATAGCCATATATAACCATAAATAATGTAGGGTGAAATTTAAATTAATGAAAAATAGTCATATAATAATTGAAAATAACTTAGCATAAGTAGTATTATATTAACAAAAAAATTATCCATTATTAAACTTTTCTTTTTTCAAAAGAATGGTCATTAAAATGTTATTGAATAATGATATTCAACTTTTTTTTTATTCAAATGAATTAAATTTTTCAAAAGAAAATAAATGTAATTATGTACATTATTAAAAAAATTTAAAAACTAAACTCGAATCATTTCATTTAAACAAACTCTCAATAAGATATGAATTTTCAAAGTTTATGTTTTTGTAATGTTTAAAATGAATTATTTGATAAATAGAATGTAATGTAACATATTATCACAACAAATGGGGTGGCTTGATGGTAAAGGTGTTTGCCTCCATTATAAATGTGAAAGGATCAAACTTCATGGGTGGTGTTGTGTGTGGTCAACAATGATATGTTGATTGAATATTCTCTTATCGAATTCCTAGAATAGGTGCCTAGGTTGATTACGTGGTTTACCTATCTACCTAGGCTAGGTTTTTAACCTAGCATAGGTAGTGCCACGTGTCAATAATAAATAGACTTTTAAAAACATGAAATTATCAATAATATTATATATTAAATAATTAAATTTTATTTGATTTCCATGTTGGTTAGTTAATTAATTAGTAAGTGAATGGTTTGGTAAAATTTATATTTCATTTTATAACAACCTTGTTTCATTAAGTACTAATGAAATAAATCATTATCTGTAATAACTAATACCCGTTCACTAGGGGGTTAAACAATTTCACTACGTAAAAATGTCCAAATTCACTCAAAATCTAATGAAACCTACAGTGAACTAGGACGCATTTTGTAATAGTTTGTTGACATGATATTATATTTTCTTTTTTTTGTGAAATTAAAGACTACCATAGAAAGGTGTGTGGGTTGATCCAAACCATCTTGTGAATCCATGTTGTAATGACTTTTTATTGAATATTTGCTAAGTTGCCTAATAAAACATTGTGTGACAATGGTTTACATCCATTCTTCTTGGTTAACACTAGATCTATCCTACCAACCATCTATGGCACGTTTCTAATTTTTAAGGAAAGTCCCTAGGTTATAGGACAAGTCCTTAAATGCTACAACATGACCCTAAGCTTTAAGCTAGGTCCTTAGGTTATATGACATGTCCCTAAGGATGAAGAAAGGGGTTTATAGTTACTAGTTGCATCTAGTATCTAATATATGAAATAGGTTAATTTTAGATCAAAATGGAAATAGGCCAAGTGGATTTAAATAAAAAAATTCCAAATATTATCCATGTTTTAGGATGATTTAAATGTGATGAACAAATCACTATCATGTATGTGACTAACAACAAGACCATTTAAACTTCCCAAAATATTGCTACATCCAAAAAAATTCATTATAATTTCATAAAATTTGAACAACTTACATGGTGGAAGGCAATGTTTTGACATGTAATTATCAATTTATTTTTGTTATTCATAATCTAAAGAATCCAACCTTGCACAAAATGTCACCTTCACAATAAGGAGTAACTATTGCATGTCAATGTACACATTACAAGCAAAAGTCCTTTGTTTATATGTTGTGTGTGAAGGAAGTCACAGTTGATCAATAGAATAGGTCTCATTAGTTCATCTGTACATGGTGTATTTATTAAATGAAATAAGATTGGAATGTGGAAGTTCGTATTTGGTTTTAAAAAGAAGAAAATAAAGTTGTGATAAAAGTACACACTATTTTGGATGTGGTAGACATTAATAGAGACTCACAAACCAAGCATTAGTAGATCTTTTCCCAGCTCTCAAATTTTGAACAATTCATCCACCAATGCAACCCATTTATTCTTTCAAGTTTGGGAAGGTTTTTTACCAACTATGATTATTATTATATGTTCATATCCAACTTGGTGGGACTATAACCTAGAAGGGGGTCCAGAATTATGAAAATTAATTTTTCATTAAACCTTTCTAACGCATAGGTAGACTATCAAACATATTTCAAAACAACACTTGCAATACTCATCATTCACATGATTTCCAACATGAAACTCTACACTCTTTTGGGATAGGATCACCCATGCGCCTAAAGTCGAATTTTTATGTGAGAATTACACCCCAAGGGAATTCATCACGCATGCCTAAAGATTCTCCTTTATGGGGATCACTCACCAAAAGACTATAAAATTTCCACAATGGTATTCATAATTGTTGCAACCCTAGCCTTAAGCTCGTGACCAAGGAAAGGGCTTACTAGGTTGCAAGCCAAGAGGGAAGCCCGGGAGTCACACTGCATGTTCCCGAGAGTGTAGGAAAGTGTGAGGGAATGAACCCTCACACTCCCAAGGGAACTTCCATTTTGGGAATTAGAGTCTCGATGGACTCCCAAATTTTCAAAGAATGATTGCAGGGGTCAAAACTCAATGGATTGAGGAGTTCTTTATATCGTTGAAAAACTCTTACAATGTAGATGTCTAGAATGGGCTTGCATGACCCATTTCAACATTTCAAACACAAGTTACAACCAAAAGAAGGTCCGGGAGTCAAATTGGCAATTTGACTCCTAACCATTAAAGGTCGGGAATCGCCCCAATTTCCTCACGTGCAGGTGGTGTGCGACATACCGTTGGAAATTTCTAGACAAAGGCTACAACTTTTCTTGAAACCTCATTTCAATCGAAGGTTTGCACGCAAAATTATGGGCCCCCAAAGTCACGGGAATCTTAGCTATGGGAATTACGAGACTCCCACTTGGTAGTCTTGGGACAAAATGACATTCGGGTGCTGGTCCAGTGGCCAGGCATAGAATATACTATAAAGGGGAAGGTGATGACTTCCCCCAAGTCCAGGTCGTGGTGAGTCTTGTGAATCTGAGTTTACTTGTGCCTCAACCTAGCACCAAAAGTGCTCCAACTTTGCACTAACTAACTTGTTGTTTGGTTTTGTGCAGGTCCGTGTGAGTGAATGATTGCTTGTCATTTTTCCTAATCCCATCCCGGAGCTCCGACACGCCCTTTTACCCCCAAAGTGCTACGAACTAGGGAGCGTGCCCCAACTCCTTACTGGGTCAATATTTTTACTTCAAACTCACATTTGAATCTATCAAGGAGCTTGGGAACAAGTCAATAATAATCTCCACATTTTATTTTTTCAAAGCTTCCTATTCACATATGATATTTCTACAAGTTTTAATCCAACTAACAATATGAAATTATTGAATGCAAATTATGAACCAAAAGTTCCATCCTCTACCCCTTATATATTCGAAGAAAAGAAGCGGATGAATAGTTAACCACATTCATCTACATTATTTTCAATGTTTCAAACCAATCATCAAGTGTCACTTATAACTTTTCATCCTTCTATGGATAGGTTTTACATTATTTCGAGTTTAGTATTTGGTCAAGTATACATACTTGACCTCGCATTATTCCTAACCTGAAATAGTTATCTAAATAATTCATAATCAACCTTCATGCCCCTACTCAAAAAACTTTCCTTGTAAGGCCCAAGAGGCTCATTATTTTATTCCTCATTTTTATCCATACTATTACCCTAATCATAATATTGTTATTTGTAATTACAACTCTTAATAATTATTTTGTTGTTACAAGACATTTTTTCACATACTTGTATGTGATTATCTTGAGTGAAAGAAATTTACCTGTATCTTGAAATGCCGCCTTATCACAAAAGAAAATGAATAAGGACTATATCACTAAAATTTGATATGCTTTGTATTGTGGAAAAGTGTGGTACATGTTTATTCCTTAGGTGTCTCACACTTTGGGTGTTATATCAAATTTTGTCCCGATAGTTCATGGCCTTGCCATTAGTCATACACTAAAATGTGTGATGAGCAAAGTTGGGAATAGAAATTTTGCTTGGCCAATAGGGAATTACAAAATATGCTCAATAGACCCAATTTGTTTTCTTTTGGGGATGATGGGGTGTGTTGGATTTTCCTTGTTTATATGGTGTTCTCACCAATTTCTCACAATGTTCCTATCAAACTCTCAATGGATTCGGAAGATATCCTCAAATTTCTCAACGTTTTCCTTACCATGTTCCCAAAAGCACCTCACTTTGTCCCATATGTTTTACTCTCTTTGGAAGTTATATACGTGGGTGAATATTGGGACTTCCAAAGAGAATAAAACAAACCTAAAAGTAAGTTTGTAGAAATTCAAGTGTCATCACAATTGAAAAATGTGCATGCTATTCTCAAATGATTGTTGCATCAATTGAGAGAATCCCTACACTATTTCTACCCACCTATTTGGCTGTGTAGTAGTAGTAGTATCTGAAGGAAAAGACCTTGGCTAGATGCTTAGACGAGCTTTACGGTATTGGGCCAGGTTGGTTCACCCAAATTCTTCAAGAATTTTATTTGATGAGGTAGTTGGTGGGCATGGCTAATCAAAGATGCCTTTTTCCATTGCATGCCTCACCTCATGTGATATTGTGTGTCACCATTACACCGGACCTTGTAATCAAATGCCCATCCATCCTTACACAAGAAGTACAAAAACCCTTATCATTGTTCGTCGTCACTTTGTGGAGACTAGAAGGGACCACTCTTGGAAATTGGTAGTTGCAAATTGGGCTCACACAAAAGCTTGCACCATAACTTACAAAAACTAAGGGGATTAAAAAAAAAAGTAAACTTTTTGGACATCTCTTTATGGGCCTCGATTTTTTGGCTCTCAGGCTCATAGTTTGTACGAAAATGCGACAAATGGGAATGGCCAAGCACTAAACACGAATAATGAATCAAATGGGTCCAATCTCAAATGCAAAAAAATGCAAATGCCCTGCTATTTACACCCAACACAAAATCATTCTCTCAAAGCTTTTCAGAGTAGAATAAGTTAAAACCGACGAGCATATTATTCCATTTGAAGTCATGAAAAAAGCATTCATACTTCAACACAAAGTCATTCTCTCAAACTTTTCGATTGGAGTATAAGTTACAACTTTAATCATGAAACTCAAGTGTGGTCATGTTGGAAACCGGCCATTCATAGTTTATCTATTATGAGTTTAACATATATTTTACATGTTCATCAAATGTATGTTGATTTAAATTAAATTTGACATTGATGTAAATAATGATAAATTATTGAAAACCATATGAAAACATAAGGAGGGGGAAAAAAAAAATGTTGATCGTCACTGGTAGTGCACAGCAACACAGAGCTCAAATATATTTGTCTAGATTGGTATCTAGATGTGTTTGGCATAAATCGCCGTCTGAAATGAAAGGGTGTTTGTTAACAACACCCACTAACTCTATAGCACTTTTTCAAGTTCAGCACTTGAGCATCCAATCAATTTATTTTATTTTGCAACTTCACTTTGGTAGTAAGAAAATAAGATTATGAAATTTCAGCAATAAATATAGACAGCTTTCTTTGATATGTTCTCTGGATTTCTTAAAAATTAGACATTTTTTTAAATAATTTTAATTAACACCAAACTTGAAAATGTACTATGGCAATCTCTTTGTGATTACCACAACTTTTCCAATCAAGTGTTGTTTATAGGATGACCAAAATGAGGAAGTTTACGTGATTTTAGCACCAGTGAACCTGCCATTTACACCACAGAAAAGGCTCTTGGTGGCAAATTCTGCCAGTTAAGCGGTCACTCAGGCAATCTAGGCTAAACCCAATTCTCTTCTACAGGGAGGCTGGTGTCTGACCTAAAGGCAAATTATACCATCCAGATCTCACATAATTTTGCAAAGCATTCCAATCACATAACCTTAAACTACAACCTCCTATGCTAATTTATCTTTTTAAAAAATTTAAAAATCCTAACCTAATATTTGCAGGCTACAAAAATATTACTCTTCACTTTGAAATTATTCTTTTAATATCAAACAACTATTTAGGAAAGATTCTCAAATTTTCATCTTTTGCAACTAAACAAAAAACTGAAGAAAAGGAATATGAAAAAAAAAAAAAAAAACCTCCTCAGGATGGACCATAACCCTACAAATTTTATGCTATGTGTTTTAAGCTTTCTCTTTGATACTTCCAACACAAAAGTGACAAATTGTCATGTGAGTTCATGATAGCTTGACAGTGCAAAAAAAAATAAAATAAAAAATAAAATAGTTTTGTCAAATTGGTATAGCAGAATACCGCTAAGAATGTCACTATTTCAACAACCTTCTTTGCTACAACAAGTTTGCGACATGAATTTCAGGTGCAATTGGATTAGTGTCAACTTATTGTGGAAACATACAACCGAAAGTGTACACTCACAACCCATTTTACTCCTAGTCTCTTTGTTTCGAGTTGAGTCCTTCATCACTTGAGTTGAGTCCTTCATCACTTGAACTCAAGCTTCGAAGTTGGTACTTTTTCCCCACCCCCCAAAAAAAACAAGTAGATGAGACAAGTTTTTGTTGTCCCATTTGGTTCCCGAAAATGCCAAAACCCAAGTGTATACAACACAATTTTTGTAGTTTTGTTTGCTTCCCAAAAAATTCTACAAACATAGTGTACAGGACAATTTTTTGTTGTTCCATTTGGTTCCCAAAAATATCAAAAACAAAAAGTATAGCACAAGAATGCTTGTTGTCCTTTTGGCTCCTGAAGATGGCCAATACAAACATACTAGATACTTCACAAATTAACAAAAAGACTAAACAAGCAAGCTAGCTAGCATAGATGTCACTTTTTTGTGGGTTTGTCCCTTTGGTTCCATCAATGGTGAGTGCAAAACAAACTTCTTCTTAGGAAATGAACAAAAAGAACAAGCATAATAGCAAGCACCCTTTTGTTTGGAATGTCCTAGTACCCAACATTTTTCTCTCCATCTTGACCCACCTACAATGGTCTATTTTCACGGTACCGGAGTTCAACACACTTGAAGGCCTAATAATTTAGGTTTAGAGCACTCGGAGAAGCTTCCAAATGAATTTGGAGGGCACCTTAAATCCACGAATATCCCTCTTAGAAAGGAGGGACATTATAATGCCGACTCCTTAAGAATAAGAGGGATCTCACGACTACTTATAGCCATAAGACCCCTTCCACTTTTAAGGAGCAGTTGTACAAACCCTCACACTCTTATGGCCTCATGACCTTCTTTTTGGCGGGTGGGGGAGGGGGATGCCCACACCGTAGGGCTTCACCTTATACATTACAATTGTTGGGCACGGAAAAAATAAATTAATAATAATAATAATAATAATGCAT
>Ga0209208_10002446_pt1 | contig 26579 bp, 20 predicted proteins | sample S1TSphfallax_3_FD_187694 | JGI IMG/M metagenome (GOLD analysis project Ga0209208, IMG submission 187694) | Host-associated microbial communities from peat moss isolated from Minnesota, USA - S1T2_Fd - Sphagnum fallax MG (SPAdes) (version 2) | ecosystem: Host-associated > Plants > Peat moss >...
CTTCTCAAATCTTTCACAAATCTCTCTCTGTGAAAAACTGCAGATGGATTGTGGATAATGGCCAAAACCAGACTAGAGAGATCTATGTCACAGAGAAATTGCACAAGGTAAAATGCAGATGATGCAATTGAAAGCTTGTTTGTGTTTTCTTCCTTGCTGGCTCTTTTGTCAAGATCTATTTGTCGTATGCAGGGCAGCATTAGACTGGAGGATGGGGAGATAGTCTGTGTGCTAGTTGGAGGGTGATCTCTCTGACAAAAGAAAAGAAAACCTTGGCTTTTCTCAATTCTTTTCTGATGAGTACACTGTTCCAACACTCTTCATTGGTTTTGCTTGCTCCAAAGTTGTGTAACTCTGACAGCCGCCATGGTCAAGGAAAAGGGACCAGAGCATGCCCACATTGTCCAGCCTAACATGCCCGCGAATGTTTACCGAATGTTCACCCGTTGATTTATAAAATTCTTTAAAATTCTTGCTTCTTCGGGCTTCCATAACATTCCCGCACCAAGAATGTCATAACTATGCATTCAAGTGCTTGAAGTTTTGCAAGTTTTTATTATCTCGAACCCAAAATGGCTAAAAATTTACACTTTCCTTTATCATTTTGATGGAGCTTGGTGTGGTGGTGGAGATTTTTTTTGTCTATGCATTCCTCTTGTTCTTGCAAATCTTGTGAACTCATATGAATTATTCATTCCTCTTGTAAGAATAAGAGCATGTTTGTTTTCTTGTTGTTATTACATGTAAACTATTTGGTTACTGAAGACTACAAAAACTCATATGAATTATTCATTTTTCTTGCAAGAGCAAGAACATGTTTGTTTTGTTGTTGTTGCCACAAATAGACTATTTTGTTGTTGAAAACTATAATAATTCATATGATTTTTTCATTCCTCTTGCAATAGTAAGAGCATGTTTGTTTTGTTGCTACTAGCACAAGCAAACTACTTGGCTATTGAAGACTACTTGGTTGTCTTTGAAGATATAGTCGCTTTTGCCAAATATCTAGTTCTTCAAGCCATTTCAAATTATCACCCCATCTTCGAAAAATTAAATGTCAAGCTTATGTTGCGTGTGGTAATCAATTCATGCACATCACCTTTCAATTCCCTTTTCCAACTAACTTTATTATAGTAATCCGATGTTGGGTGAATGAATAAATAACACAAAGTTTTTCCGTTGACTTCTATATATCTTGATCAATATTATGGATGATTAAAAGGGTACACATAATATGCTACTTGGGGGCTTTCAACATGACAATTGGTCTTTTCCATTGGGAACTATTGCAAAAGGCTAGGTGCTTTATTTAACGTTTCATGTTCCTTTTTATTCTCCATTGTTATTTAGTATGAAATTTTGATCAAGTTCATTCACTGTAACCAAGAGGGAAACAAAACACTATTTCTCAATATTTAGTTTTGTGCATGTTGAATGTTTGAAGTTATGGTTAATTTTTTTTCTTATATGTGGGTACTAGGTCTGTGCATTATGATTATTATTGGCAATGAGGCATCAGAGCTATTAATAATCAAGTATGACCTGCACTTTAAAGGATAATTAAGTTCTTGGACATCTTTTATTTTCTTATTTCCTTATTTGGTTATCTTTTGGTTTGTCCTTCATTTTGTGTCTTGATAAACTAGCCAGCATCATGGTTGAGCCTTCCAAGTATTAATGGTTTATGACAAAACTTGTGTATGTAGCTTCACATAAGGTATTGACTGTTGACCCACTACATGGACTTGACATTAGGGATATCATGGTACTAGTCACCAACATAAATTTTATTGTTGAAATTAATTGAACATGCATGTGATTGTCAACATTGTTTAACATGTTTTCTAGTTTTGTCAACATTTCTTCAAGGTTGGGGTCTCCTCTTTTCTATTTTTTGATATGTTGTTGGAACTGAAATTTCATAACCTTATTATTGACTCCATTTCTCGATTCTATTCAATTTTATTGGGATTGCCTTGTTTTTGTTCTATGATCTTGTTTTTGTTCTAGAATATTAATAACCCTATCAGTGGGTCATCTATTATATTCAATTTGAAATAAACCTTAAGTATGGGAATACCCTCTATGTACGCCTTTCTTTGCCTTTGGTTTAAATGTTTGTTTGTACAAATGCAAGCTAAAATGAAGTGAAGCTTACTTTCACAAGCTTATTGTGACTTGAATGAAGATGCTATTGGTTTTTTTTATTAATTACACATCCAAAATGTTACCTAATTTTGTGATGGAACTTTTGATAACTTCTAAAAATGTGACAGAAACTTGGACTTCATATTTTTATATAATCTTTTGCCCTAACTTTTTGGCACATACTATATTTCATTATACATGCACATTTAAGAACTAGTTTAATGGGGGGGGGGGACATAATGGCAACCAATCACTGCCATTCATGATGATTGGTATCATGTTGAGATTGGGAGGTTTTTTTAAAAACAAAGTGAGTTGTTTTGCCGAATTGTTTCATGAATTCGTCTTTGTATTTCATGTGTACCCAACCTAACATGGAAAATTGCTTGTAAATGCTAGTAAGCAACTATGGCAATTCCATTGGTACATACTAATTTGATTAGTCATGTTTTGATGTTGGTAGTATAGTTGATGGAATTGTTGGTATGAGTGATAAGGCTAGGTTAGGCGATTAAGATTTGTTTAAACGATTGAACAACCTAGCAAATGTGCATGGCACAAGGGTCAGTTTGTAAATTTTCAGTAATAAATATGTGTTTTTTCCCATGTGCACCATGTGGAAGTTTTTTTTTCTTAACTTATTATATTCCTTGCTAAGTACAATTTGCCATTATGCACAGACTATGAGTTTTAGGAATAGAGATCATCATTGAAATGAACATGGTAGAGATATCCACATCCATTTACATAAAATTTTATTTGTATATTTGCGAAATATGAATGAAGATAATGGTTTAATATCTTGTGACAATTTCAAGGTTATAAATTATGATTACATTCATTCTTGTTACATTTTGGTTTCATTGGAAGTTACATAACATTTAATTCGCATGTTTTTGTGGAGTTTTTCTTTGCAAGAACTTTGACATATCACTTAAATCTATTGCAAGGTTGAGAATTGAATCGGTTAGTTTACAAAGATTAAGTTTCTACTATTGACCGACTGTCATTTTCCTTTCATTGTCGGACCCCTAAACTTACCTACTTTTAAGAGCAACTTAGTTTGAACTTTTTACCCGCATGGTTTTTATCCAAGTGGTAGGTGATAGACATGGAACTATGTTTGGTGGTTTGACAAATGCACCATTGCAACCAACACCCAATAAGAAGTACTAGGTAAAGCCTTTTGTTTGCTTACAAACTGACATTTTTTGTGCAACTAGTTCCATAAGTTCACTAAGTTGTAATGTCATTTCAAGACATTACAATGTTATCTTACAAGGATTTGAGTCATTATTTACAAGGAAATGTAATATTTGTTAGCCCTTCTTTCCCTTTGTGGGACTTAGGGCCCTTTAGATTTCATTATGGAGCCCCAAAATATTTGATGGAGATTTATGTTGTTCTTTGTTGTTGTTGAGAAATAATGGAGCTATAGTAGGTGCAAGTGGTGTCAAACATCATACTAGAGCCTCAAGTAAGCATACTCTATCAATGTTTATCATTTAGGGGTAGTGCAAAGATGAACAAACAAATTATTGTATAGACTCTCAACTTTGTCAAACTAACATCCTGGCACCATTACAATACTTTGCACCATCACCCACGATTTGAAATGCATGATTATGTGCCATTATTTTCAATAGCTAGGTCATTCCTTGAGGTTGTTGGGTGTAAGTGTTGATGAAAGTAGTCTTTTTTGTACATTAATGCATGATAATGAAAATGGATTTGGGCATGATTTTTTTCAATTGTGCAAACATTAATGGAAATGGAGATCGACTTGCCTACTTATATATATATACTTGATAAGCATGAAGTTAGATACTTTAGCCTTGTGTGTACTCTACATCTATTGGATGGAAATAATTTTTTTGTTATTTTTGGCTTGTTCATCAGAAGTCAACTACACATATTGGTAGGGTCTAAGAGCTTAGTTTGTGATGCTACTACTACACACAAGGCTATCATTCCTAAGTATGGTGAGGTGAAAATTTGTTGCTCTAATGTTCTTGCAAATGTTAATTTCAACCATTCCTTGTGATCCATCTTAGGAAAGATTGTTAACCTTTTTTCGGTGCAAGAGCCATAACTACAACTGAGCCAAATATCATATTAATAGCATTGTTACTATATTTCCTCTCTATTTTTACGATTTTGGACGGTAGAGTGTAAGGTTTTCATTGTGCAATGGCTAAAGGATAAAAATGGGAGTTCATAGTGTTGATGTTGTTGAATGTGTGGGCATGATTGACTTCAATTGCTTTGAGTTGATGACATCGAACTTTGGTGGCAATAATTTTAGATGTTGAAAGCATGACATTTGTTAGTTTGGCATATGGTCATGTGGTAGTAGTAGTAGAGGCTATGTAGCTTGTAGCTATAAAAGTCCAAGTTGCATTGTGGAAGCCTTGCCATCGCTCATCCATTTGTTGGGGTTTTTTTGTTGTTAATGATAACCTCTTTATTGACATTGTGAACCCATAGATGTTGAGATGCATTATTTACAAGTCTAAACAAACAAATGAAAATGTTTTGATTGAAAGTTATTTTATTATAAAAAGAAAGTTTATAAAATACAACAAGTGTAATGGGGCGATTCCTATATACGAGGACACACATTGATTGTGCACATCCCAAATTGTTTGTTGCAAGGAGGAAATAGCTTCTTGAATTGATTCCCTTAAATAATATTTTATAACCAACAAAGAAAAGGGTTGGAATTATTGGTAGTGTAATCATAAATTTTTTTGGGTCTTCAAATCCTTACAAACAACACATTGAACATCAAACAATTTTTTTTGAAGATCTAGTCATGTATATTTGTAAGGGCTATAAGGCTTTGTCCACTTGTGGAAATATCTAGTTAAAAAGGTTAGTTTTATGTCAATGCCCTTGTGTTTTATTTCCATTTCGTTGACAACTTGTGGAAGAAGTGCTTCCTATTATGGTTACCAAATCTATGGACATTCATGTTTTGACAAAACTTAAAATTGTAATAATTATTTCTGTTTCATTTGATTTATGAATGTTCAGAGGAAGCATTGACACATTTGTTTTAGTTATCAACTATCTCTCTGAAAATTGGGAACATGTGCATGTTATTGTTGGCTTGTTTTAAGTAAATGAAACAATCGACTCATGCATGGCATGACAATTGCAATATTTGCTTGAGAAATTTGGTTTGCTTCATTGAATTTTTGTTTTTGTCAAAGATGAGGGCAACAACTTGGCTTCCATGGTTATAACATTGTGCTCCATTATTGATTGTGAGTTGTTAAACTTCCCTAGGTTTATGTAGGCATTTGTTTTAGTCATGTGTTGTTCAAAGCATGTCAATATTTTACAAATGATGACAAAATTTCTATGGGGCTAAAGCAAATGAATGTGAAAGATGCCCAATTAGGTTTACAAAAATAATTACTTGGATAAGAAAATCTTAAGGGGAATGGCAAGAGTGGGAGAAAGCTTGTGTTAAAAGTGGGTTGTTGCCTTGCAAGCTTAAAACACTTATCAAAACAAGATTTACAAGCAAAATCATCGTGTTTGAAAAATGTCTTCAATTTTTTAAAACCATCTTTCTTTGTTATGGTAGGTAGAAGACATTGACATTACAATAGCAAGTTCTAAAAGCCTAAGTTTGGGTTATTGCAAAAGCAATTACTTCTTGCCTAAACCTTGTTGTGAGTGCGTGTGTGATGAATCAATCAAAAGGGCATTGGTTCCTATCAAATGTTTTAACTATTATTGTTAATATTTCACTCAACATGGAAGTTAAGATTGTGGGACTTGGTGATGGGTCTAAATTTTAAATGAATTTGATTTAGAAATCCTCACCTTGCAAAAAAAATGCATTAATAAGTCATTAGGGTGACTAGACCTTTCTTTTTGTTTTTGAAAACATTTGATCCACATAATGTTCACAACATGGTTGCCATCATGTTGGATCCTCATTTCAAATCTCTACGAATTGTAGAAAATTATGTGAGCCATGGTGGATCAATATTTTGTCTTGCTTATGAATATGATGCAAAAGCAGTGATTCCACTATTGATGGCTTGTTTTGACCTATTGAATCCTATTTCCCTATCATGTGCAATTACTATTGATGTGCCCAATTCTCAGTTTGAAAAATAAGGTAATATGTTTGGTGTTGAAGCATCCATGGAGGAATCCTTTTGTGCTTTTGTCGTTGAAAAAATTTCTTTATTTAGGAGGTTATCTATCCCTGATTCTGCATCTATAGATCCTTTATCTTGGTGGTAATGCCATGAAAACTAAGTACTGAATGTTGATTTTCTAGCCAAGAAAATCCTTGGAATTTTAGGGTCCCAATTTGAGATTAAGCATGTTTTTAACCTACTGGTGTGTTACAACCTTGTAGCATTATCACCTACAAGTGGAAAATTTAAATCGAATGATCATGGTTGTAAAAAAATGGCTTGATGTTCCACGACTAAATTGCACACCTACTAATGCTTTTAAGGATTCTATGAAAATATAATGTTTTCTAGTTGAAGAAATTTATGATTTAATTGAAGAGGTTGATTTTTTAAAAAAACTGGAAGTTTGATGACAATTAAGTAAGTCAAATGGCTATTTTATTTATTTATAGCCATAACTTGCACTTTGATTTTCTTTCATCATTGTGATTGATTTTAGTTTTTGTGTGCAGGTTTTATGTATGTATTATGGACTTCACATTGCATTCCTCACTAACGTCATATGTTGTTGCCCAAACTTTTGATATTATTTTGGGCTTTTAAATTTTGGGTGTTAATGTGGTTTTTGTTTTTTGTTTTTTTGCAAATAACTTGTGCTACAATGGGCAAAGTTTTTATTTCAAGAATTGGGATTCAATTCCCCCACAAGTTATTCCAAATTTTAAGGTGAATTGGTACGGTGTTCATGTTTGTTTTACTACACTTACACATTTTTGTGTAATATTCATAACTTCTATACATATCTATAGTTGATCAACATTTGAATTATAATTCATTCATAACTAGACCATATACATATCTACAATTTATTAGCATTTGAAAACCGATTCATTCATAAATTTACCATATACATGTTTATAGTTTATTAGCATTTAAAAACTAGCTCATTCATAACTTAATCATATACATATCTATAATTTATCAACATTTGAAAATTGATTCATTCATAATTGGCAAAGGGAAATTAAAATGGTTGAATACATAACAGTCTACATAATCAATATCTTGAATTTTAAACATACATATCCTTTTCTTTTAAAAAAAAAAAGAATTTGTTATGTTGATATTCAAAGGTTTGTTTGAAAACTAGGTAATTGGATAACATTGGTTTAAACCTCTTATTGTTGGGTTTTCAACAAGCTTAGGCTCACAACATTTGAAATTGCAAAGTGTTCATGACAACCATTTAAATGACAAAGGGTAAATTGTTTTTGATATTTAAGACCTTCAACTTTGAATTAGCATTGATTAAAAGTCTTCATAAATATTTCTATTTTTTCCATGGAGGTTGAAGTTATTAAAGTTGAGTTTCCAAAAAATCTAAAATGACCAAATTTGGAATTTGTATGAAACCATCGCAATCATTTCAATGAAGGGGGCATGTTGTTTTTACTTCCAAAGAAATACGCATGAGGGTTATTTTCTTCATTTTTAAATTATTTTTCTTGGACCAAATATATCCTCACATAACTTTTCATTTCATATTGAGTTTTAATTTGAATTTACTAGGTATATTTACTTGTTAAATCGGTTGTACTTTTACATCCACTTTGCCTTTTTGTTTCATGATAATTTAAATCATAACTTCACACCTTATTTGACTTTTATCTTTTAATGACATTATTTATTTATTTCGCTTTAATCTAAATTATTATAATTTATCTTTATATAATTTACCTTTTATCCGACCTTATTCACTCATAAACAATAAATTAAAAAAACATAAAAACAGCATACAAGATAAACATGTATCTATGCAATTCATCTTGTAATCTAAACAACCATTGAATTACAAATACATTTATATTTTTCATCTTTAACATTGGGTCCACACCAACCCTTATAACATATACTCACAAATAATCAGTCACCTATTAGAACTTAAGGTGAAGAATGAATAATTACTTCACAAATGTTCAAATGAAACACACTATTCTTTTATTTATATTCCTACCTACTTACCTACCTTCTTGAACAAACCATAAAAAACTACATTGCATTAGATTTTTAACCTAGTGGATCAATGAAGGTGAATTAATCATAAATCCTTCCAAATCTTGTTTAGATGTTTTGCTTATGTGTGGTTTTTTGAGATTGTAATTATTTGTTTCATTTTGTCCAAATCTTTCATTAATCATATGATTTTGTTAGTTATAATTCTCTTTCGATTTGTGTAAACTTTCAAAAGATTTGAAACAAAAATTTTGATTATCAAACATGCTTTTCAAATATTTTGGTTTCAAAAGATGAATTATTTCAAAGGGATTAAAAGTATTGTACATGTCATAGACGTGTGAAATTCATGTGCAAAAATATGAACCTGTGAATTGTGAATTTCACACAATTTCTATTATTGGATCCTTGCATGGAGAGTTAGAAATCATGTTTTTAAGTTTTGGGCCTTTTGCACCAAATTTTCAAATACTACCTTTATTGTCAATAAAAAAGGTCTAATGTTGATTTTAAAAAATGATGCACCATTAAGTTTGTAAAGCGGTATTGGGTAAAAACCATCAAATTATTGATTTTGTAACGAAATGTACCAAACCTTCAACACATGCCTTGATTCACAAAAAAAAACAAGAGGATGAAAGCTCCAAGATGAGACTAATACAAGTTGACAAATATGAGTTCAAAACGAAATCAACTTGCACAAACCAAGAAAAAAAATTACTCCATGCAAGTTGGAGGCAAAACATGCATGAACAAACTATGCACAATAAACTTTCATAAAATTCATTAAGGCCCAAATTTAGAGATTAAAAAAGAATCATCATTTTTCTCCTTGTAATATACTTTGTAATTGATGCAAATAATTGTGTGAAGTGGTAAAACTTTTTAGAACTCCAAAATGGAAATTATGAAAATTCCTAATTTTGCCAAGTTACAAGTCCCACAATATTGTGGCCTTCATAATTATTACATATGAATTTTAACTAAAAATTTCATAAAAGCAATTTTGTAAACATGAAGAAATATTTACAACACCATATTGGAAGCTCTATTTAGAGGCCATTTAACTTTGTTTCTTAGGTTTTATTGGTTGGAAATCAAATTGTTAATTTAATTTAAAACCATTTTTGGGTCAATAATTGAGTTTCATATATCCAAATGGAGAATATGAATTCACTTTCAATAAATGCAATTTAAGAAGGTGCAATCACACTAATAGAAACCATAACAAATGTAATCAATGCTTATTTTTCATGTTAAAAAAGGTAATTTAATTTGATGTTGAAATTGTTGGAATTTAATTGTATAAAAATATTCATAATATATCATGGGAACATGTGAATTAATTTGAAATTTAAAATATGCAAAATCACTTTTAAAACACTAATTAATAATATCAATCAAATGACTTTAAAACATATTTTAGGCAACATTTTAATACAATCCTTAACATAATAATATATACTAGTGTGAACCCGGTGCATAATGCACCCCGTCGATCCCCCCCACCTGGTCCTTCGCATTTCCCACTCCGGTTTTAAACGGTGACGAACTCTTTTGGGAATAGAAATTTCATGCAGCCAATGGAAGGCCCAAGGGTGCACTCAAGGTGCCTTGCTTTTATTCCTTTTAAATGGGAGGAGGGGCTAGGGGGGGGGGTGGGGGGAAGGTTTCTTTTCATTTTTCTTTGGTTCCCAATGTGTTCCCCAATATAATATTACAATGTGTTCTTTCTCACTTCCACCTATTAAGACCCCTAGAACCCCACCCCCATCCCCTCCCCCCTCCATGAAAAAAATAAAAATCATGACCAGATGCTCCACAGGGAACGAGCAGTGACTGGAAGAATTTTCCAGGCACTGCCTAATTTTTGTCCACACAGACAAACAGATAGACGCATCCAAGAAGGCACGTTGAACACGAAAATCACACCTTGTTTACACGGATTCAAAATATACCGTCCCGGATAGACTGACAAACTTACTGAATTAATATATAAGATTATAAGTTATTTTATTAAAAAAAATAAAAAAATTCAATGAATAAATAATACCAAGTAGGTGACTATGGTTTTTTTTTTCATGTTTGCATTTCCAATGATATAAATAATATTTGGTTCAAACGATGTTTATTATTGACATTTTAATTTGAACTATTTGGAGCATTCATAGGATTTCTAATTCCAAAGTGAAAACCATTTGGGAGTGTTAAACTTTTTTTTTTTGTGTTCTTTCACACTTGTGCGAATGTGTTTGAATTTTGGGACATTTTCCTAGACCTTTTTTATTTCTTTCATCCCTTAGCAAGCCAAAGGCTAAAGTTATGACACAATGGACATGACTTTTAAAATATTATTTGATTTATAAGTGGGAATTGTAAATACTACGTGAAATTTTAGAAGACACACATGTATTTGGTATAATATCCAAACACAAGAAATACCATGTCATGATTGTGGAACCCAACATATTTCCATGTTCAAATGATACTTTTTGTTTTATGTATTATTTTAATTTTTTTTTAGTTGGGACAAGTGGTTATTAGTCATTGGTTACACTTGTATTTTTGTGAATTCCATTTGCATCAATCAATAGTGGTGGGGAACACCAACAACAACCTAGAATAGATCATCATGGTAAAGCCTATTACTCGTCAAAGACAAAACAATGATATAACTTGAAAAAGATTAAAATAGTTGATAACATGAAACTTGACAATGAACAAGAATTAAATTATTTTGTTCCTTGAACAAAACACGATACAAACTAAGCATGAGATCAACTATGATACTTACAAAGGTCACAACTTTACAATGATGAAATGTAGAGATGATGTTTTTAAAACCTTTTTTTACATTATTTAATGCAACCTTTTAAAAATTCATTAACCTTTTGAAAAGTTTTGCCAACTAAGCTTTCTATATGTTTCTATTCAATAACATTTTTTCTTGGTTTGCCATGTTTTTAAGAAGTTTCCATAAATTATTTTTCAAAAAAATTACATTAAATTTTTTTTGTTATCAATTATTCTTTTATAAATAAGAAAAAATCTTTTTGCAAATTTGATATCTTCTAAACATTTAAAACCATACTTTTCATGGACTTTTTAGAATTAAAAAAAATGAAAAAATATTTTTTTAAAGATATATTTGAGAATTAAAATAAAATTTGAAAGATATTTTTCACAAAAAATTTAGAAAAATTCTAAAAAATCATAAACATATTTTTTCAAAATTTTTGGAAAACTTTTATAAACTTCCATCATGGTTTGTTGTCTGTAACATTGCTACCTCTTCAACTAATGATACTTCACCTTCATAGATTGATGTAATGCATCCAATGTTTTCTTGCTTGGAACATGCCCTACACATAATACATTAAGAAAATAGATACATGCATTACAAGTGTGCCAAATTTGTATGTGGGAATATAATTGGTTTTTGCATTCATTATTGGAAACATGAGAACACTTGTTTCATGGTGAAGTATCATTAATTTGAAACAAATACTAGCAGGATAGAATAATTAAAAATATAAAGAAAAAAATCATAAATAAATAAAAACCTACCAATATTACTTTTTTGTGATGAATTTTCGTCACTTGGCAACCGAAAAAAGGGAGGGGAGGAGGGTGGGTGAAGGGGGGGTAGGGGGAGGGGGTGTGACTAATATACAAAAGGTGACATTTGAAACAAAAAGAACAATTCTAAAAAAATACGTAGGAAACAGCTTACGGCTCAGCTGCAAGGCAGTAGGCGGTAGGTGGCAAGATCCAAGGAGGTAAGATGCGAACAGCCTAGCGCGCAACCCTAGTGTGTCTCTTGTGTTGTGCTGTGTGTGCGGTGTGCGCTACTACTGTCTGTGGTGATGGCGTTATGGCTTCTTCTGTTGCGCCCTTCTTCACTGGTACGTTGGTTCCCTTCATCATTCCCTGCTTCATATTCTTTCGACTCTTTTTACATTCGCTTTTGGACGATTTTGATTTGTTTGATTATTTGATGTGCATCGGAGAAACAAAGATGTGGAAGTCCGAGCGGTACTTCAATTCGGGGGTGGCTCTGAAACTTATTTGCTTCTGGTGCGTTGTCTTTTGGAAATGAGGTTTTTGTTTACGGAGAAGTTTTAGATCTTCGTGCTATCATGTTGTTGCCGCGGCTTACTTTGTTCTGGATCTCGAGAGAGAAAGCATGAGAACTGAGGGTTAGGATACACTAGGAAACTGCGTTGTTGCTGTAGCGGGGATTCTAGATCGTTTGCCTCTTTATTCGTCTTTGTTGGAGATTCGGGAGGGTGTCTATTTTCATGTGGAGACCCCTTGTGTTTTTGGACGGTTCTTCCGCTTCCAGATGATGTCTCCGTTGATTTTTTCCATTTCTTGGTTTTGCAGAGCAGCAAAGTTTGTTGGAGCTAAGCAGGCTTGCAGGGCTGAACATCCGTGGAGACATTTTTCTAATTGTGAGTTTAAGATGCCATAAGCATGACGTCAATGGAGCCAGGGCTTCTGTTTCTTCTTTAGTTCTTTGCAGCATTAAGAGCAATAGTGTGGGCAAGGTGATGTATTGAGGGCGGGGGTATGGAGTTCTCATCAGGTCCAGGTGCTTGATGCTGCAGTTATGGGAGTTGATGCAGAGTGATGTTGCATCGATGCTGGTGCTTCAGCTTCTCAAGACACTGGCAGGTGGTGCACCTGAGTTTAGTCCACTAAAGGAAGCTGTGATCACCAATTAATATTACACAAACTTATCCAGGACGATAGCATCATGGCAGGGGCAGCTTCTGCTTTGTTTATTTTGGATGTGAAGGGTCGAGTGCTACTTTCAAGAGATTACCGGGGTGATGTTACCTCTCAGCAAGCAGAAAGGGCCTTTGCAAAGCTTATGGAGGGAGAGGTACTAGTTTCTTTTCTCTTCCTCTTGCTCTTTAGGAACCGTGCTACAGTCTTTGCAGTGTGCTGCTTTTGTATGAAACCCAATTAGGATTAGGGTTATGAGCCAGGTCACACTTGCCAGTGAGGATCTTGGACAAGTTTCATTTCCTTGCATCCATTTTCAATCACAATACACGCGATATATATGACCAGAGGTTTTTTACTTGCCCACTATATTGAAAGCTTCAAAGGAGTTTTGATTTTGACGATTGCTTTCCTTTTGCTTTACCAAATGAATAGGGTGATCCAAGCTCTCATGAACCAGTATTGCTGGAAAATGGTGTGAGTTACCTCTTCATTCAGCACAACAACGTCTATCTCATGACAGCGTCCAGACAAAATTGCAATGCTGCCAGTCTCCTGCTCTTCCTCCACCGTGTTGTTGAGGTCTGTTGTATTCTAACAAACCCTTGTATAGCAGTTTTCTTTCCCACATGTAGTATTTAGGTTTAGGGTTATGCTTATGGACTGTTTGGATACAATATATTGAACCTGAAAATCTAATAAATTCTGGACTGTGATTGAGCAGTGTCCTAGGATCCAAACCTTTGCAGCATATAACCTGGTTTTGAGCATCAGCATCAGCATCTCCTTGGTCCTATGATGTTTCATTTGTTGTCTTGGCTGCTCTGTTGTTTTGAGTTTGGAGCAAAATTCTGTAGTGTGTGACTTAAATAACAAAAAATTGGCCAGAGATTATGTTGCTGTATTATTGGAGGAGGGTCAATTTGTGTAGGCAATATTTTTTTAGGGGGATGATGATAGTTGCACAGGCGATTGGGAAATCCCCAGTTGCTGGCATGATAGCAGAGTAACAGAATGGCATCACTGAAACATGTTGAATATCTTCAGTCCTGCATAAGTCTCTGACTTAGGGGGACATAGAGATCTGCAATAAAATGACTGTGCTTCACCTGCATAGTGAAAATTTATCCTCATCTGGAGTGTTGTGTAGCAGGTGGGCCTATGCATCTTCTAGATATAAGCATGTGAAGCAGAATATAAATGACTGATAAGTGGTGTTTAATTTTTCTAGGTGTTCAAACACTACTTTGAGGAGCTTGAGGAGGAGTCATTGCGTGACAATTTTGTTGTTGTGGTAAGTATCTTGGCTATACAGGAGTATCAGATCAAAAGTTTGCATTATAATGTCCAAAAGGTTATCATAATTAGATGTCAGCACCATTGATGACTGAAGGCTATTTCTGTTCCTGTTTATTGCAGTATGAGTTGCTGGACGAGATGATGGACTTTGGATATCCTCAGTACACAGAGGCCAAGATTCTTAGTGAGTTCATCAAAACAGATGCATACAGAATGGAGGTAGCTGTCCGCCCTCCAATGGCTGTTACGAATGCAGTCTCATGGCGGATGGAAGGCATCAAGTACAAGAAGAATGAGGCAAGTTTCACATGTGGTTTATGATGTTCTTCATACTATCTTGTGACATGTTTGCATCATGTCGGAGCCAATGATGTGAAGAGCAGTCTTATGTATCTTGTTTGCACATTGGCAGACAAAGTTACAGCAATTGACAATATCCTGGATTTTGACCTCCAAGAAATGGTGGTGTCTTGCACTCCAGGTGTTTCTCGATGTAGTTGAAAGTGTCAACATTTTGGTTAATAGCAATGGTCAGCTCATCCGGTCTGATGTTGTTGGTGCACTGAAGATGCGCACATATTTGAGGTACACCTTTTTTCCATTTCTGTGTTTCCTAGAAGGAGGTGGTGAGAGGCTAGGTGAATTGTGTTCCTTGTAGAAGTGTTAATAACTTGACTGGTGGTTTCTTTCAGTGGCATGCCTGAATGCAAGCTGGGCCTTAATGACCGAGTTCTCTTGGAAGCGCAAGGGCGAGCTGCAAAGGGAAAGGCAATAGATCTGGATGATATCAAATTTCATCAGTAAGTTGTAAACATTCATTTGGTGGCTGTTGCAAGTTGCAGATGATGTACCAAACTTTGGCAGGGCTATCTATATATGTCCTAAATCGTCCTGTGAACTGAATTGTTTGTCTATTGACTGTCTTGCAAGGCCTTACATATTGCAATAGTCTAGACTCAGGTTGAACATCAATGTTTTCTGTAAACATTCTCAGTCATAAAAGCCCTTGACAACATGAAGTCATCTATCTTCCAGACAGTTATATGTTTGTATTTCTACATGTCAGTTTGATAGGTCCTTAAGGTCTATAATTCTGAAGAGTTGGCTCAACTGGTGAGTTGAATCAATAATCAGCCTTCAGGACCTTCAAAATGGTTCTTAAAGGGGTTTCATTGTTCCAAGTGGGGACCTTTTAACTATTTGGGGTCTCAAAGTTGTATGTTCATAATTCTTTCAGAGTTGCTTCATTTTTCTCCTGCTTGTACACCTACCCATCACTCCTTGATTTGTAACAGAAACTGAGTATGATGACTGATATTCAACATTGATCTATGCCACTGTTAGGATCTCACAAAGTCAGTGAGATGTTATACTAGTTAGTCAATAACATACATGTTGCTGCTCATAGTCATTGAACGTATAGGAAACTGTTGCTACTTTTATACAGTTTTTCAGTTCTATTTTGTTCTTTTCATTTGGTGTTCTCTTCTCTACCTCCACAGCATGCTACTAGGGTCTCTTGACCATTGGTCTGAAATATCTATAACCTTATTATCATGTTGTTTCACAATTTCTCATCAGTTTGGGTGAAATGATTATGTAGAAATGGAGCAGAAATTGTATGGAGTTTTTTTAATACTTATGGAGTTTTCTAATGGTCTTATATAGCGTTTTTTCTTGTGATGTGGATCTTCTCAGAAGATGTTGACAGGCATGTCTTGAGAACAGCTGATGCCAAATCCATGTATATTCAATCCCTTTGTGCAGGTGTGTCAGATTGGCGCGTTTTGAGAATGACCGGACAATCTCATTCATTCCACCAGATGGTTCTTTTGATTTGATGACCTACCGCTTGAGCACACAGGTACAGTAAAACTCCAACCAATGTTATCATAGCTCTTTGTAACAGATTAAGGTGAGTTGGTGTACAATCTTCTGATGACGGTTATTGTATATATTCTGATCATGACTTCCTAGGGTGCATCTTCCAGGGGTAATGGTCAGCTGAGTGGTTGCTTCATTTATACTGGGTTGTCAGGTATATTCTGAGATGCTGTGAGTGAGGAAAGGATGAAGTTATAAGTCCATCACTGATGAATTTTTAAGGGAAAACATCACAATGTAATTTGAGTGGCTAAGCTGAGCCAGATATCCAAGAGTTCTCTCTTTTGAGTTCCTCTCATGAGTAGTTAATAGTGGTAGCTGCTACTTGCAGTTCTGTATGGGTTTCATTTTGGTGGCTTGCTATTTTTTCTGTCTGATATGGATGTCTCAATTTCTGTGCTTACAGGTGAAACCCTTAATATGGGTGGAAGCACAAATTGAGAGACATTCCAGAAGCCGTGTAGAATTCACTATCAAAGCTCGAAGCCAGTTCAAGGAGCGCAGGTACTTGGAAATCAGACACATTTTTCTTGTTTCTCAGTGAGCAATATGCTTAAGTATTGAATGAATTTTGTGTAGGAGGACTTTGGCTGGGCCCTTTCAATTGAGACATTGCCTGTGGGGTTTTGGATCAATTATTGATTTTGGTTTGGGTTTTGACTTAACCTTTTCAGATGTAGGCCTGTGTATGCCTTAGGATTAGATGCTTTATGGTACAGGGACAAGCTAAAATGAAATGAATTGTACCTCACAAGCTTATTACGGCTTCAATGAGCGTACTATTTACTTTTTGATTAGCAGCAACTCTTGAGTGTTCACCAACATAATGACCGAGTCTTCAGATTGCTTCTGGAAATGTGACAGAAACTCAGGATACAGATATTGAGTAATGGGTTGCCCAGAATTTTGGGTGGATTGTTATACACTTATCTACAGCCACCATTACGAGCTGATGAAATCAGTGGGTAGTCATGGGAACTCATCACTTCTGTGTGATGAAGGTGATGGTCTGACACTTTGTGAGTGACTCTCATAAAGGTTATGACTACACATTGTCATGTTACCTTGAAAGTGTTGTTGTTGAGATGTCCCTGTAATCTCATAGTTGTGACTTTGTTGAGTTGTTTTTTGGGTGATTCAGTACAGCGTCCAATGTGGAGATTGAGTTGCCTGTGCCCTCAGATGCCTCAACGCCTAGTGTAAGGACATCAATGGGAACTGCTGTTTATGCTCCTGAAAAGGAGGCACTCTTGTGGAAAATAAAGTCTTTCCCTGGAGGAAAGGTATGTCATTCTGGTTCTCTGCATTTTGACAAAATGGATGTGAATCTTCTCTTTATTCTTTTTGCTAGTGATAGATCTTTGGAAGCTTTGGCATCATTATCACCAGACCAAGAAGAATCAAATAGAGCAAATTGTTTTTGGCATCATTGGATTTCTGTAATCTGCTGCAGAGTGTATGTGTAGTGTTATTTGCTTGGCATGCCTGTTTATGTTCATGCGGGTTGCTGGCAGGAGTATATGTTGAAAGCTAAGTTTGGACTGCCAAGCATTGAAGCTGAGGAAACTGTGGTGGAGAAACGACCACCAATTCGTGTCAAGTTTGAGATACCATATTTTACTGTCTCTGGAATTCAGGTGAATTTCTGATGGCTGTAACTGTATTTTCTGGGCCTCTAGTGGTGATTTGGCTTCATTTAAGTAGACTCCATTTGCGAGTAACCCTGACTCTTGTGGCGACCAATTTGATCCCAATCGAGCCAAAGTCCTGCTAATGCTAGGTCTCTCAACCCCAACATCCTGAAATTTGAACTTGATATTTGAATTGAACACTGATTCCAAACCCTTCATGGGAACAACAGAGGTTGTACGTCTCAAGTCCTTTCTGCTCTATTTGTTGTGGGTGTTGACTGAAGTTTTTGGTTGCTGTTGCAGGTCCGTTACTTGAAGATCATTGAGAAGAGTGGATATCAGGCTTTGCCATGGGTTCGATATATAACTACAGCTGGTGAATATGAGCTACGAATTTAGATGTATGTTTTGTATTGCATGATCCTTCTCAATTACTCTTTTGTAGTGCAAGGCCATGCTTTAAGGAGTCCTCCCTCCTTTGATTTGTCCTCTGCATGTTTGTATCCAGCATTTTGCATGCAGGAAAAATCCTCTCAGTGCTGATCTGGTTGATGAGTGCAAATATATATTCTTGATAGCTTAGGTCTCCCTGTCAAATCTTTATTAAAACACTTTCTCATTTTTCTGAATCTTTTGCTCAAGAGCTTCATCATTCGCTGTAGCATTGTCTTCAATGGGAGGCAGGGCTAGCTTGTCTGAGGCCAATTTAAGCCACAGATCCTTTTTGATAACCATCTCAGTGTCTTGCTCCACTTTGTATGTGGGTGACGTTTTTGCTTAACCTGGGAGCCATTTGCTCATGTTGAACTTCTTATCAATTTCATGTCATTTTCAAATCTGCTTCACAGTAGCATATTTCCACATGCATATCATCATGGTCATGTCCTCTTCTTCAAGCTTTTCCATCATCTATAGTTTGCAGTTGTAGACAGTGGCTAAAAATTTGAGTGGATTTTTTGGGTAACTTGCAGGACTGCTTGTAGATACTGCACTGCAACTGGAAATACTGTTCTGGCTGTCACAAACAAATGTGTACACTGGAGTCCTGAAGAATTTGCCTTGGGTACCAATATCTGTTTGTGGTGGACTAAACCCATTGTCCTTTATGTGAGCTTACTCTACTTTTGAATGGCACCACCAGTAGTGAACAAGTTATTAGTGGAAGACAATCAATCAATAGCAAAACTGCAAAGTAGATTCAATTGGGTATTAAGCAGTCAAACTAATCACATCCCCCTAGAACTCCAAACATTGCCCTGATTGGAGGAAAGTTCTAAAAGTTTAAGTATTTACAGTTGCCCTTTGGAACTCTAGAGTGCACAAGCAAGCATTTAAATGTTGAAAGAGGTTTACATTCTATGGCTTTATGCAATTGAGAAAGAAGCTCAACAGCAGTTCAACAAGCTCTTTGGATAGCCATCTCTCAATTTTGCATCCCTGGCTTGTACCTCAGCAAACTTCAACAAATCTACACTTTTAAAAAACTTACTGTCTAATTCACAAAGGAGTAACATTTAGCTTTTGTCCACAATCCATGAGATAAACTTGACATACAAGTCCTAAAACTTCCTTTGTGCAAACACAACTTTCCACTGTGTCCTTAATTGTCTTTCTCCAAAACAATCCATCTAGTAAAGAAATCCATAAAGTCATCTCGCTTATGGTCCCTTCTTTCATCCCCTAATTCCTCTTTTAACCCTTATGCACTGTTATCCATGAAGTAATGAAATTTCATTAAGGCATCAAATGTTAAAACCCAGGATTAGATGCACCCATGTTAGAGCAGTGAAAATGTAGGAGCAGAAGTGCAGGCGCTCAGGAAAAAGGAAAGACAGGGGATGAAACTAGTTTTTGCACCGAAATCAGTGCAAAATCCAGTTTCGCTACCCTGTTACTGATTTTGTGCCCTATCGGGATCAAACTGGCCAAACTCACCCCCTAACCGTCGGACTTTACGAATACCTTTATTGTACTTGGGAAGAATAATTGGTTTCTTGCAGTCTACTATCATGTCTTGGAACTTGGCAAAGTTGAGCATTTTAATTTAATCCCAACCCATAAGAAGATAGAAGACATGTTTATGAACACCAATTGGGTGAACTTTAAAGGCTTGTTCTTTAGTGTCACACATAAAATTCCTGTTTTTAGTGTCTCATGGATTATCATATTAGTAGATTGCCATTTACATTGCATATGAGTTCTAATAGGATGAAGAATGAATAAGTATTGTATTGCCACACAACTTGAAGTTTGTTTCATTTTCACTTTATGTATTTTTCAAAATTATGTATTAGCATGTACATTAAAGTGGCATGTATGCCAAAATGACCCATGCACCAAATTTCAGATGAGGTAACCACCACGATGGTGTGAAAATGGGTTTGCTCTTATAAACTTGTTTTGAGATAGTGAAGGTTTCAAAAGACAAGAAACAATTTAAATGACTATTTTTGGTTGCTAGTTGTTAATGATTGATCACACATTGATTGTCAATGATTGGTTGGCCACGATGATTGGTTCACATGTGACATATAAATGCTCCCTCAATGTATTACTATCCAATGTTTATTGGTGGGGGAGCGGCAAACATTAACACTAACTTTGGATGTGCTAATATTGATACCTCCTCAAATATAGTGCATTGCTAGGTGTGCTCTTACACACACATATATATACATTCAATTATACATGAAACTAGTTAACATATTTACTCAACATGCCCACCACACAAATTAAATATGAGAAGATCTTATAATCATATGTACATTGCAAAGCAACAATGAAACTAACATTGGGTTCAGGATTGAGATTTTGTTATTCAAAGAAGTAGAAATGTTGACTTTAACAAAACAAGTGGATGGGTGGGATCAATCCTATGTTTGAAATGGCAAGTCAAATGTGATGTCAATTTAGATGTTTTTGAACTTGGATGGATAAATATTGTTTGCATTATGTTACAAAGATCTATGGCATCCATGCATTGGCATGTGAGTATAACACATGGTTTCCATGACACAGCAGTCACAACATGTCAATAATCCCATTTTGGGAAAGATAGTATACTTTTGCCCATGACGACTACCTAATACTACTCTATATCTAATTTGATGAAGGATATAAGTAGATGACATGAGACAAGACCATGCGACATGTCATTGGGTTTGACTAAATGTCATGTTTAATGTCTAATAATGCAGAGGGTGGCCCTTGGCAAGACTCGTGAACTTTTCATACATGACATGCTGATTAAAAGTGCAACAATGTAAACTAATTGCATTTGTAATATACCATTTTTGTATTACTAGGCATAGAGTACCAGAGTCTATGCATAACCTCAACAAGGAAACTTATAAAGCTATGGGTGCTCAGAGAAAGAGTTTTGATAGTCGAATTTGTGTCCAGTAGAGTTGTGGCCTAAAAGAATGCTACCTAATAAATCACTGGTAGCTTGTAAACACTACCTCAAACAATAACCAACAATAGAATCTCTCAATTTCTAGTTTGTGATACACGCAGAAAGCATCAACTAGATTGCATTGCCCCTACAACAGGAGTCCAACATTCATTCTGTCAACTTCAATGCCAGTAAGCCTATCAACCTCCTCATTCAAAGTCCATCAATCTTTATTTGGATGTTTTTTGAAATCAAACTTTCACTTGTGCCAAATCTCTGGTCCTTCTCTCAACCCTATTGACCCACTTCAAATGTCCAAATCTCCTCACAACATTTCAACAAACCAGGCCACAGACCATAGACTTCGATTTATTTTAACAAACAGTTGAACATGACAAATCTGCTTCACCCAAACTCCACAAATGACTCAAACATAAACAATTCACAGCAAAACAAGCTGGCAGACATAAATAATGCCTTCAACTATTATCCAGAATCTCAAATCAAAGTTCAAATGACATCCCACATTCACTCCATAATCCCATATGCCAAAATCACATCCTTAATTAAGTGAACTAATGACAACCAACAAATAGAGCAAGTCTCAACAAAATAATTCAGACAGTTGAAGAGTTCTTGTTTCATGCACATCAACATTCAGATAACAACATCCCCCATACCATTGTATCTCAACAACAGAATTCCCAGATTCACCCAAGTTTAACATTCTCAATTGGAAACAGTAATGCACCCACCTAGTCATAGACTCCTTATGGCATAGATCCACAGGGTCCTTTGTGCATTCACAACAGAGACTGCTGCCAACAATAAATGGAAACTGCCACACAAATTCTCCCAACTTTGGACATCAGTCATGGCCAAGACTCCATCACATAGCCCTAAACTACTACCTATATGCACAAACCCAGAAGGTCTCACAATTTACACCCACACAACAACATAATCTCTCGACCTCACTAGGACCTTAGCAATTTCTGGTACTATGGAATGGTCAACCCCCTGCCAATTATGTTGGGTAACATTCCAGGTGAGCCTGTTAGGGTGAGCTTGGTGATGCACATGACATAATGGGCAAGGACGTGACCATTATATGACATTAAGGTCTGGGGTGGCAGATTCAACAATATTAAAACAAATTGTGTTGAACATAGATTTTGGTTACTACTATGAATGTATAATCACATTCACTTGAAGATTATGTCATGTAAACCAAATGGCATGATCTGCCATCCCAGTCCTTAATGGTTACAGAATTTCTGTAGGACAGGATAATTAGCATGATCAGAAGTGTATAGTCTCTCTAGTTTTTATCATTACTGTGGTTGTCGTCATTTTTATTCTTTGGCATAAGAATGATTAGGTATTTATTGCTCAACCCAGAATAGCAAGACCTTGCAGGTTCTCCATTTCAATAAGTTACTTATTAGCTTCTCATCTTCAAAATCCTGACATTGCAACAGAAGTGATAGCTGTGAACCACATGGTTCATAAACAGGCTTGTTGACAGCTGACTTTGTAAAGAAAATTGAGAATTCTGGATGGTCTCTTTTGCTTGAACTTCATTTACAGGCACCTATGTCTCTTCAATAAGAGTTGCTGGGAGATAACCCTTTTTTAATCAATAACCAATCCTTCCAGCTGTAAAACATGAGAAAAAATCAGAGCACTCTGGGCTACATACCTGAACCTGTGGAAATCATATGTTTCTGTAATACATGACAGAACAACTTTGCAACTAATAGATACTTACCCCTTGACACCCTTCACCAAGGATGTACCTAATGTTGAAAAGAAAACTTGGACAAAATTTACACTGCCGAATTCACTCCCAGAATTGTATATACTCAGTACTCTCACCCTTTCATATTGTGCAGGTGTTCCTTGGGGCATCCACCCATCCCTGCTGCACAATTCAGAGTCTGCAAATATCAATTGCCTCCAATTTTAGCTATGCATTCAAAACAAGCATCTCTCCTTTTGTTCAGAATCACAGACAAGTCCTGACATTGTCAGTGGATGTGTTTTCAAAGACCCAATACAGAGGGCTGCGAACACTGTGAAGTCAATATGCAATGTAATTTAATCTGTGCAGGGTGCTTCTCCTTTTCATTAAAGGAAGAAGAAACAGTTCTTAAAAATTCACAATTTGGTCAATCAGAGTTCTTGTTACCACTTAGAACAGCCTTTTGTTCAACATGTGCCTTCAACCAAGCCCTTAAGTCACTCAAGATGATTGCAACATTGTCATCAGTCTCCCCTTGTATAAGAGAATGTTGCATGCCCTCATAAAGCTTGAGTGTCTTGTCCTCAGAACTTGCATTTTCATAAAGAAACTTGCTCACCGCAGGGTCTGTTACAACATCAGCATCCCCATGTATGACTAGAAATGGGAAGCTTACATCCTTGAGCTTCTCACTCAAGCGTGCCGTCACTCTAAGCAATTCCAGCACTGTGCCTAGCCTTGGCTTTCCTGCATACCTGCAAATGCAGATCACAGGGTGTTCATGAGAAAATTCCAGCAATCATCCTGATGGGTTCATGGCAAAAGGGATCAGAAAATCTGAAACACTGAAAACCCAGCATGCAAGAATCTGATCATATTGTAGAACAGCTATAGTTTGTTGTTAAGAGCACAAACTATTGTCCTACTGCACCTTCTGGACACAGTTTTCCAAACTTCTGAAAACAAACCACAAAGAGCTCAGTAGTAAGAGAAAGGTAACAACAATCCATATCCAACTAATCACCATGCAACAGAAAATTCACATGCCAACAACATCCATGATCCCAACACATTCCTTTGGATATGGTACTTTTGTTGATAATACAACAGAAAAAAACCAGGCAATCTGAGAGATGCACAATTCTCTTGAAACAGTCTACCTTTTAAAGTTGAATCCTGATAACTCAACCACCCTCCTTAGCATCTTTCCCAACAAGCATGTCACAACTGGATCTAACAAAGTCCAGCAAGAGAGAAAAAAGAGAGACCCTAAATTCAAATCAGCAGCAACTTTGTATCTGTGAGGTTTATGTGGTGTGGACTTTCAGTAGAACCCAGTGAGAGCTCTGGTGCAAGATAAGCTATCCAAGTGCAAACCCTTGTTGTTGCACCCATTACATAACCGCAAAATGATCTGATTCAAACCCTAAAAATTGATTAAAACCAATAGCAGTACCCTAATTGCATATTGCAAGGTTCCAAGTGTAGCTGCATCTTGAATGGCACAGTTGCAGATCATGTTGCTACACTGGGTCATATCCATGGAATATTGATCAGATGTCAAGCTATGGTGTTCTAACTCATCCTTTTTCTATTCAGCAGAAGATCACCATATCAAAGCCTGCAGGATCACTGTAATTGCCAGTACATGAACTTGGCAACTCCAAATTGGAGGTGTGCAATGCTTCAAGGTCACTGTATCAAAGCCTGCAGGATCACTGCAATTGCCAGGACATGAACTTGGCAACACCAAATTGGAGGTGTGCAATGCTTCAAGGTCACTGTATCAAAGGCTGCAGGATCACTGCAATTGCCAGTACATGAACTTGGCAACTCCAAATTGGAGGTGTGCAATGCTCAAGGTCACTGTATCAAAGCCTGCAAGATTACTGCAATTGCACTGCAAAAGGTAACTTCCTTTCTCTTCTTGTTGATTGCACATGGGGTAGTAGCGAAGCATGACAAGAGTTGGGCTGCAAGATGTCACAGATGGCCAACCTAACATACAATGAAAGAAAGCCCTGAAGTGAAAGGAAGAAACCCTAACAAAATCCTAAGGAAACTTTAAACATCAATTTGCCTGGAGATCCAAATGGTAACTCTTTTTCTCTTCATGTTGATTGCAGATGGGTAGTCGCAAAGTATGGGAGTTGAGCTGCAAGATGTCACAGATGGCCAACCTAACATACAATGACGAGAACCCTGAAGTGAGGAAGAAACCCTAAAAAAACCCTCAAGAAAAGAAGAAAAATGAAGTGAGAAGAAGCATTGTGTACCTCCGAGGGTTGTTTCTTGCGATCTCTCTCTTCACAGGATCCTTCACAGACTGGTCCACCAGATCTTTGGTAGGCACGATGGGCCATGTGGGAACCCAGTGAGCTATGAAAGTCAAGATCTGTCGCACGGGCCAAGGAGGAGCCATCTTCTCCGAGATTTTGCACATGGGTGCCATGAGAATAGCTCCATCGTAGTTTTGCGGTTCATGGAAATGAAGCAACAAACAAATGGCACCACCCAGTGACTCCCCATACAAGAAACAAGGCAGCTTGTGAAACTCAGGCCGCTGTTTCACGCGGTTGAAAACGAAAGAGCAATCCAGTACAACATTGTCCAGATTGGGCATGAATCCCTTGAGCCCATCGGATTGTCCATGCCCTTCCAGATCCAGTGCGAATGTGGCATAACCCATTTGGGTGAAGAGTATGGCGGTGTTTTGAAAAACCCAACTGCTGTCATTGCCATAGCCGTGCACCATGAAGATGAGAGCTTCTGGTGGGTGCTCTAGTGGCACCCATGATTGGGTGAAGACGGAAATTCCACGAGGCGTTTTCACCCATTCTCTTTCGTTTTTCAGCTTCTTGGATTTGAAATATTCCTCTTCTGGCATGTCACCCCATGGAAACAACAACGGTACTGGAGCTGCTGGAGGGGTAAGCTCCGCCATCGTGATCGCTTGGAGAGTCACTCTTTTATGAGTTTTGGATCAATTTTTACTGCTTGTTTGCTTGCTTCTGGATGCCACCCCCAAGTTTTTTCTTCACAACACTTCTCATATCCATATATCACTCTATTGTTAAGCAAATCCTCATCAAGTTTGCTCTGGATTTCTTTTTGCAAATTGCATCATATACAAAAGCACAAGTATCTTCCTAGGAGGACATGAGGCGTCATATCAGCGAGCCGTATCATCCCTCTCTCTTTATTTATGCCGTCACGTTTCATGCTTTAGCTACAAGAATGATGCATTACAAAAATCCAGCAGAAAGGCGACATCATCATATTCCTTTTACTTCACTCTGCTTTCGTTGTTCCCTAAACCCTAAAACTTCAATTGTGAACAATAAATTGTTCGTTTACGTTTTGGGACCTATGACCTATGATGTCATCATCTTTTGGTCATCATAGGTTTTGAGACCTATTTGTCATCATATTTTTAGGTCAACATAAATTTGAGACCTATGATGTCATCAAATTTAGGTCATCATAGGTTTTGGGACTTATGATGTCATCATATTTAAGTACATCATACGTCCCAAAACATGAACTCACAATTCACCCAAAACCCTAAAATT
>Ga0209208_10002447_pt1 | contig 26574 bp, 11 predicted proteins | sample S1TSphfallax_3_FD_187694 | JGI IMG/M metagenome (GOLD analysis project Ga0209208, IMG submission 187694) | Host-associated microbial communities from peat moss isolated from Minnesota, USA - S1T2_Fd - Sphagnum fallax MG (SPAdes) (version 2) | ecosystem: Host-associated > Plants > Peat moss >...
GAAGGGGATCATCTTAAAAGTGACAAATTCTTTCAAGACCTATGCAGATGATGGGTCAAAGCTTTATATTCCAAAGTTGAGGAAGCCAAAAGCTATGCCTAGGCCTTTCAAGAATGCAGAGACAAATGTTGAGGAGGTGGAGACAACAATTGATCACAACTTTGCTAACATAATGTGCTTCTGTGGTGTTAAAAGCAGAAAACAGGTAGTGAAAGAGCCTGGCCCCACACAGGGAGGGAGCTTCTTCTCATGTGGGAAATGGACGATGACAACTGACGGCAAATGTCTCTTCTTTCTGTGGGCTCCTTCATAGCCTACTGAAAATTTCAGGTCACTCCATTCCTCGCAAATGTGGATTCTAAGTTCAAACGGTAAATGGAGTGCTCAGGAGTTCTAAGTGTAAAAGTCACAGGATTTCCTAAGTCACTCTGTATTTCCATTTTCCATAGGTTCGTTCCATGACAACCCAACTCACTCTGTACACCGAATCTTCATTTCAATGTCAGAAGACTGTCCACCAGTGTTTGAACTGTGATCACTGATGTCTGTTCAGTTCTTTGCACAAGTGAAAGGTAATATCCACTTGACAGAATTTTCCTGTAATATTGCAGATATTGGGCAGGCAGTCCCATTCTTCAGTTTTCAAGAATGGCCCAGTTCCAGTTCTCCAACAATTGGTGAAAATTAGACAAGTAACAAAGAACAAAATTGTTTTTGTTGTAAACCCTCAACTGCAAACCCTAAAGTTACAACCAAACAACTATAGTTTAGGGTTTGTAAAACCCTAAATCCCTATGGCTCTAATATGATGGGTGTCTAGTTTAGCCATCCAATCCAGATCCCACGACCACCTTCAACTTGTTTAGGGTTTGCCTCGGTCATGACCCCATTAAGATGTTCTCATCCATGTTCTTGTTCGTCGAATTTTAGGTTTGGAGTTCAGAGTCTGAATTGTCTGTCCTTTCAAGGAGGAATCATCCATCTGAAACCTTAAATAAGAAGTTGAGTATTGCATTTAATGTTTATGAAAAGATTTCTTTGTAAAATAATTATTGCATGATTTTTTCTCATTACAATTCTTTGTTGCAAACAGTAGAAACTGCACCTTATCCAACAACTGAAGTGAGTCATAATAGACATCGTAATTATTGCTAAGCATGGGTATGTCAATGGCTAATGAATCATTTGGCTATTAGATATTGAAAAGTGAAAACAACGAAAATTAATAACCTAAACACAACACACACAACTATTTCAATTTCCCCATGTTTTGCCATTGGTAAGCAAATAATTTCCTTAACTTTTTCATGTTTCAAATAAATAATTTCTAGAAAATTCAGCATCAAGTCAAAAATAATAATAAATTTTACCAACAAACTTGAAAATTTACTATAGTATATACCATACCCTTGACTAATATTAATTAGCATATCTTTGCTGAAGTAATTAAGAAAAATCCTGATAACCCCAATTTGAATCTTTCAAAATTTTGATATTAATTAATAAAATACACTAAGTCTCCTATTTGTTATTGTTGTGATCAAGATATCTCAATGGTTTAAATTGTCCCCAATATGGGCAATTTAATTCAGTAGTGTAGGATGAATACATATATATTCACAAGCCCTTTTGAGAACGAATTAGTGTCAAACATCAGGTAGACCTACCATACCTATGATATAAAGATATTATGATTGTTTGCAAATTGCAACCTTCATTATTTGAAGCAATTTCAAAGCCATCGGTGTTTATATAAAAAATTCATGCTATGGGTGTTCATTGTTAACATGTAAGGTACTAAGCAAGCTCGTCATTGAATAGAGGCTTAAGACTAACCACCTCCATAGTGTAGCAGGGAACTTGTTAATGAACACACTCATTTCATTGCCACCATTCCAACCAAAAACCATGTGATTTTGACATATTGTTTTTGGCTTTTTGTTCAACATCTAGCTAGGATTTGTATATTTTGTGTTCAGTTATGAGTGTGAATTAAGGCACATATAGTTTTTTTGGCCCACCCTTATGGTAAGGTAGTGCTGGGTACATGGAGGTGAATTGTCACATTCTAATGCATACAACCAACTAGAAACTTGCTAAAATGTAATGGACTTGTACTTTTAGTGTTTAGTTATGAATGCAACTTAAAACAATTTTAAAGAGGTTGCACGTATTATGTAAAGGTCTCTTTGATGATGAGGTTTGATTTTTTACATTAAACAACATCAATTTAACTATAAGTGTGTTGAAACCTTAATAATATTAGGTTGTACAAATATGACCCAAAACAAAGGATAAAATGTTAAACTTTGGAGATTACAAATGAACATATTTATGCACAACCTAAAGAGAACCATGCAAATTCCCCAATACAAGCACATTGTAATCCCACCAAAACAAAATGTTTTCTAGGTTTATCCAAAGTCTATGGCCTCAAACCATGTATATTTGTGCACACTAACTTTTTTAATACAAAACAACACATCTTGGACCAAATTACAAATGAAAAGAGACATTGTCTAAAAAAGATTTCCTCCAAAATGTTTTTGGTTGTTGCATGTTTGTCTTCCCTACATTGGTGAGGAGGATAAGACGAGAACTTAATCTTTTGTGAATTTAGATACTCATGTTGTGATTTTTGTTGTAGATTTGAACAAGGGGAAAGAACCTTCATCCCCCAACAATACCAAACCCCAAACTTGTTGATTTTCAAGCCAAATGAACTCAACTTTCTTGTACTAATAACCATTCAAAGTTAAAGCAATATAACCAACCTCTAATGAGCAATACAACATGATCATTTGGTGCAAATTATATGCATTAAAATCAAGCAAAAAATTCATGCATGGTATTTTGGACCACAAATGAAAGAAATGAAAAACACACAAATGTATCAAAATGACACTAGGAATTACCTCCACATCTTTGACGTCATGTCATGAGCCATTGATGGAATTCATGAATAACACATTGAGGTGAAAACAAACCATCTATATTGATTTGAAATTAGCTTTATAATCTTTGTGAATGTCATTTATGCATAGAATTTAAAATATGAAATCTCGTTGTCTTTCTTATTGGTCTTGATATTACATAAATTGACATTCGTCATTCATAACCATGGCATTAATACACATCCACCATGTCATTTGACATCATTAAACATTTCACCATTTCCTGTACACCCAAATTCAATAACGAATTTAATGACAATATTGAAATATGTAACATGTTGGGGCTTTCAATTTGCATCAAAAAATTGTGAAATATTAATGATATGAAAATATTTTCATTAATATTGGCCCTCCCATGGTGCATTCCAAAACCCATGGAATTCCAAAAAAAACACACATTTATTGTGCAAGGAGAAACTTTGTAATATTTTGTTGAGCTTACAAGTTAGTCACAGTTTTTGTGTACAAATATGTGCAAATATAAGGTAGGGTTACTAAGTTGACCTTCATAAAAAGAGATATGTTGTGCTCATGTAGCTGAGTCTTTTTGTCCTCCATACTTATTAGGCTTATCCAAAGTTTTTTGGTTTATAGTTTTTTTCACACAAGGATCATAACATGATATTATGAATTCAAAAAGTGGGATTTTTTCATTATTTGACTCACATCAAAACCTAGTTAAAACTAATTTATAAGCAAATTTGGAGATTTTTTTGTATGCAAATTGGATTACTTTCCATTTGCTAAATTGCATAAGCTTTTATACTATGTAAGTTGCAAGTTTTATGATCGATAGTGGAATCCTTCCATATGGCTTCACAATCTATTGGAAGTAGGGCCATTTTTTTGTCAACAAATTTTTGCCACTTGATCACAATAAATAAATCTTTTTCTTTTCCAATTTATAAAAATGTGTTTTTAAAAATAAGGTTGTCAAAATTAACATGATGCACTAAATTTGCATCAAGAGTCACATAACTGTTATGTTTGACACATTAGTTTGTCACTCAACCGACTAACATTGACCATTAATCAATTGAATTTTTATTTTTATTTTTTTCATTTTGTAGGTAAGTTTTTCAATTTAATGAATTATTTATAAATTTTGAAACTCAATTTTGGGTGCCATAAAGGATTGGGACCTAATCCAGTTAGTTCTAGGAAATAGGAACTTAGACCATCAAGAAATTTGTTTACCACATTTTACCAATCTAAGTTTTGTTTATCTATTTATTAAGGACCTAACTTCAACCACCTTTGGGGACTCTACCTTGGTCTACCTAGTCAACTCAATGTGAAAAAAGAAAAAAATCAAAACATAGAAAGAAAATAAAGTTGAAACAAATCTCTATTTAAATAGGGGTCTATGTAAATATAGAATCGAACAACTATTTAAAATTAGTACTTAATTATAAAGTTTGATCTACTTTATTTATTTATTTTTAATTAAAGTAAAAAAAATTACGTATATATCCGGACCCTGAACCCCCAATTTTTACCATTCAAATCAAATACCCTCATAACACATGTTGAAACCATCAAGATGACAAAAGAAATTGAATTGCCACATCTTAATACTTTAATTTGTTTGTTTTTGGGATTGAATTTTGGTTACTATGTAACCCAAGTTCATTTTAGCCAATTAGGCCACCAATCGTAACTAAAATAACTTGGTGATTGAATTTCAATCTTCATTGGGATAATTAATTTACACTTTCCAAAAAAGTGACTACTTTTACTTAGGTTGACCCAATGTTAACCCTAAACCACTGTGGCATGAGACTATGTTGGTGCCAAAACTTACATGATGCGACAAAGTTGACATTGATAACCCTAGTTTTTTTAAGTCATATTGGTGTAGGTTTGGAATAAACAAAGTGACCCTATAAACTTAGTTGCAATAGATTTTGTGATCATGTTTAAAAGCAAAGATGTGCATTATATTATAATGCAATAAGGCTTGTCAAATGCAAAAATTTCAAACTTGGATTATTACATTGTGATCATATTTTGTTTAAAAATTGATAGTTAGTTTGACAAACTTATTTATATGAAAAATACAAAATATTGATATGATAAATCAACACATGAACATCACATGTCAATTAATGTAGATCTTGACTTTCATCTTAATGCACTTGATCCTAAACTAAGGTGATGTGAAGTTACATTGCTGTGATTGACATAACAAAGGTGATGTTAATTGCTTTGCTTTAATGTAAGTTTAAAGCTGATTACTATGTCTAGAACAAACTTAGATTAATACCAATGTCTTAATTGGCTTCGTTGATAGTTGATACTTTTGTTGTTACAAATGATTATCATATATTTACAATACATTATGTGTATATATTTTTCCCTATTTGACATCCTTTCCAGGAGGTTTAGGGCACCCGTTAAATGCACAATTATCTTAAATAATTTTGAAATACAAACTTTAACATACAATAAAAATCAGGAAAGGTACACTTTTAGTTGAATAGAAAATACCATGACCAAATGGAAAATAAGGTGTAAAGTTTTAAAACTAGGGTTCAAGTCTAGTATTGGGTATTTTTTTAAGCTTTCATACCAATTTGGTTTTGGTAGGTATTCACTCCAACACTAATTTTTGGCTTGTATGAAGGAATTGATACAATGTTGGTATTACCTCTAAGTCTTTACCAGGCTACTTTAGGTCTAAAGTTGGTATTGTCTTGGCTCATACCAAACCAATGAGGTTGTTATTACTAGTGTTGATAATGAAGTCATCTAGCTCTTGATTTCAAAAAGAACCTTTAATCTTGGTTGGAATGGAAGGATTATTTTGGTGTTCACTATGTTGACACAATAAATAGATGTACAACATCTTATCTATTGACAGGGCTAGTGTGTTTGTGATGCCTTGCTTTCAATGGAGTTTCTAGTGTGAAGTTGATATCGATTTTGTTTGGTTTTTTTAAATCTTTGGTTTGGTCATTTTCATAACTTTTAAAAAGAAAGTTGGTTTGGTTTAAGATTAGGTCTAATATCCAATGAAACAACTAAACAATTTTTTTGGGATGTAATATTAGTTTGTTCAACTATTACACATAATTCAACATAAAGATTATGTAATATTAATTATGTACAATCAATCAAATGTAATAATGTGCATAAAACATAAGGCTAACCTTATATATATATATAAACTTATACTTGTCTATTTAGAGAACTTGAATCTACTTAAAATGCATAACACCCTAGTTCTACTTTTATTTTTTTTCCCCTCAATTTTGTGATGTAGCCAAATTCAGATATGGACCAAGTATGAAAGTAAGAATTCTTTTAGAATCTTTCATATTTTTGGATCCATGTTAAAACTCAAAAGAGAAATATGATATATATATATATATATATATATATAATTATTTTTTAAAAGTTGAAATCTGGCAACTAGAAAACCAAAAAAACATATTAGACATTTTGGAAAAAAAAAACCAACTAGCCAAATTTAAAGTTAGAAAAAAACAATGAGCCAAATCAGCATTGTTTTAAACATGTAGATTTCATAAGTATTCATATAATCACTATTGTTTCAATGGTCATGACTTCCATTATTAACAAATAATAATAATAATTGTGATTCCTTTCTATCAAACATATCTACATATTTTCCAAAAAATTCACAATATTAATTTTAGAATGGCAATTTCATGCAAGAAATGATAAGAAGGATTCTTGATGTGAAATACAATGGATATTAAAGAAAATCATCTCCATCATCTCACCATTTATATCAAAAACAAGTGTTATGGTTGGTTATCATGGGCATTGGTAAACCAAAATGTCAATGCACAACTATGTAATTATGTGAGAAGCTACCACCACCACACAAATTATCTTATCTTGGACTATTCAAATTTTTTCATTTACATTTGTTTTGTGTAAATATCATTTGCAAAAAGTAACCTTTAAAAAATTTTGCAACCTTTTTTCATTTTTTGGAACCCCAAAAATGAATGGATCCATTTATTTGTTTGTAAAAATTCAAAATGGAGGAGGTTGTTGACATGTCTCCATGTAATTTGTTTAAAATGGTCCATAATGTTTGGTTCCAATAGTTAATAAAAAAGGTTGCATGGCTGTATGTTGTGACTTTTGATGGTTATATAATAACATTCAAAGTAGAATCCACTATACTATGTGTATAGTGTATTTGAATGGTGGTCTCTAAGAAAAAGGTCCAAATAAGAATGAATTTCGTTAACATAGAATTAGCGAATTTGGAAACCCCTTGTTATTGGCTATAATTATCATAAAATATGCATTGGGATGTTTTTATGCATCAAGAATGCTACATCTGGAGGGTGAGGAGGTTTTTAAATCTTGCAAATGAAGTGCAAATCTCCCCTTTGGCTTAGAAAAGGATTCAACAAATCTTAACTTTTGTTGTCGACAAATTGACAAAACTTCCATTGACATCAACACCCAAGCATGTGACAATGGTCCTTTGCCCATTGTTGGAGCCAATTGTGGGATTTTTGTTTTCACACATATTGATGGGGACAACTGTGAAAGTCCTTGTGGACATGGTGTCTACTGTATTAAGCATTGTCCCCCTAAATCCAACATTCAATGCAATGCTTTACAAAAAGACATTAGCCATGAGAGTTGTAAGGTGAAAATCATATCATAAAAAATGACTATTAGCATTCTTGCTCCATATTATGATGGTTGGTGGAATAGCTTCAAAGGTGGTTTTTGAAAATCATATAGATTTTGGTTTTGTCATGATGACTTGAATCATTATGTGGGAGGCTTTGGAACGAAGTATGAGGTTGATAGACCCCTTTTGCTTGTACTATGGCCTATTCAAGAAGGAACCAATTTAGGATGTAATAACCCCGAGGGGGATATTAATAAAAAAAGGTAAGAAATACATGAATAAAAATATATGGTGCAATATATTTGTTGTTGGGTAAAAATATGAGTTAATTAATTAAAAATAAATTACATTTTATTCAAATAAGGGCTAAAAATGGGCTAATAGGAACCAACGACAACTTTTTGAGTCACTATGACTAGTCTTGAAATGATGATGTGGCAACATAGGATTTGATGAAAAGTCATGAAATAGTCCTAAACAACATTGTTTAAACAATTTTTTTACATTGTTTCATTGTGTTGAAAAACATTGATTATGGGTTTTAAATGTGTTGAAAGGTATTTTATATTTAATGGATTACCTTTCAAACTTTACTAAATGCTAAATTAATATATTAAAAAAGGGCTTCATGTCAAAACCCTAGCCTTGGGCTCACAACCAAGGTAAGGGGTTGCAAAGTTGTGGGCCAAGAAGGAAGCTCGGGAGTCATGCCGCATGCTCCCAGGGGTGCAAGAGAGTGTGAGGGAATAGACCTTCACACTCTCAAGGGAACTCCCACATTGGGAGTTGGAGTCTTGGTGGACTTTTGAATGTTCAGAGAGCGATTGCAGGGGTCAAAACCCAATGGATTGAGGAGTTATCATTGGAAAGATATTCAAACTTAGATGTCTAAGATGGGCTCGCATGGCCCATTTGGACATCTGAAACACAAGTTATGGCCAAAAGAAAGGCCGGTAGTCAAATTGGCAATTTGACTCTCGACCACTAAAAGTCAGGAATCGACCCGATTTACTCGCGTGCAAGTGGCGTGAGACATATCGTTGGAAACCTCTCGACAAAGGCTACAACTTTTCTTTAGACCTCATCTCAATCCAAGGTCTGCATGCAAAGTTATGGGCCCCTGAAGTCACGGGAGTCCCAACTTTAGCAATTTCGAGACTCCCACTTGGGAGTCCTGGACAAAATGTCATTTGGATGTGGGCCTTGTGGAGAGGCACAGAGTATACTATAAGGGGGAAGGTGATGGCTTCCCCCAAGTTTGGGCCGTGATGAGTCTTGTGACTTTGAGTTGCCCGTGGCTCGTCCTAACACCAAAAATGTTCCAACTATGCACTAACCACCTTGTGTTGGTTTTGTGTAGGTCCTTGTGCATAGTTGATACTTGTCATTCTTCCTAGTCACATCCCAGAACTCCAGCACGCTCCTTTATCCCTCCAAAGTGTTGCAAACCAAGGAGCGTGCACCCAACTTTTGGCTCTTCCATTGTTTTCAATTTGGGACTCACATTTGAATCCCTCAAGGGGTTGCAAGCACATCACTTCACATAAATACAACATATATTCTCAAGTTTAATTTACTTTATGAGACTAATGTACATCAAAACTAAGGATGGTTACACCAAAATTGGCTTTTATTAACTTATTTTACCCATAATCAATTTAATTATAATAATGGATTATAATTAATATAGGTGATTGACAATCAACTTTATATCCACATTTTTTTATTTTGAATTTATGTAATGTTAATGTTCAAATGTGTCATTATGACATATGATGTGTGTGATCATGGGTGAGTTGTAATTTTACATTTAATTTAGGTTTAATATTTAAGTTTAACTTTTACGTTTAGTTAAGTTTAACTTATATTTAACCTAATTTAACCTAAATGATTTTAGTTTATACTAAATTAGCTTATAATAGTTTAGGGATGCCTAGGTTAGCCTGGGTTAAACTTGGTGGGTGGCTTAAATCAACCTAGGCTAAAATATATTAATGTTTATAATGTTGTGGTGTAATGGTTAAGGATTTGAACCTTCAAAGTGAAGGTGAAGGATTCAACTTTTCAAACTTGCAACCTAGGATTACATTCTTTGATTAATTACTTAACTTATTCTAAATTTGTTATTAATCTAAGTGCCTTAGGCTAGGTTGCATAGTTTAAACCCTTTTAGCTTAAATGACCAAATTAAATTCCTTATATTAACCATTTTAAGCCTTAGGATCACTTTATTGGGTCAAAATGTTCATTTATTAGTTTTAGGTTGCCATGTGATAGCCCATAAGTAGTCAATAATTAATTTTGTTGGGGATAGGTTGCCATGTGATAATTCATCAATGATAATTATTTTTTGAATTTAACCTAAGGTACCACATGGTGACAAGAAATTAATAAAAATCATAATATTAAACATTAAATCTTAATTTTTCCATGAATTTTATTTGATTTAATTCAAAAATTGATGACCATGATTTCACAATCATTTGAAATTGTGATCATTCATTGATGACTATCAAATGATATAAATGACTACAACTAGTGTTGTTTAATTATCCAATTTCCAGACAAAACTCCATATATGAATAAAAAATATTCTCATTTCTCAAAAAATAGATGGATATGTATATTTTATGTCCCACATACTTTCATATATAGATGGTTGTGTAGTCAATTTTTTTTCCCCCCTTTGTGGGTTATGAATAAATGATTGTTGAATGCTAAAAAATCATGGATGTTCATAGAGGATATGCATTGCTAATTTGTCATTTCTCATTCAAAATGTTGAGTAAGGCTTATGGTTTTGAGGGTGAATGAATATCCTCCAAACCTTAAAAAATCACATACCCTAAAAGTTCCTCTTGGATATGTATAAATTTTTGGTTATGTATAGCTCCCATACATAGATAGTGTTTTTTTTCCAAAACTTTCGCAACCTAGCGAAAAAAAGGGGTTGGCGAATGTAACAAAGGGTTTTTTTAAAAAAGTACACAAAATTCACAATATTTTGAGGGAAAAATCCAGAAGTCCCTAGATTTAGACAATGTGTTCTTGAAGGTCGTTAGAATTCGGTAGGATTCCCAAAAAAATTCATGTCATTCCAAGACAATCGTCATTACCGCTAATTAATGCTTGGGTTCCTAGCCATTGCACCTACTTGAGGAATTGAAAAAAAAAACATTGTACATAACTAGACATATTCTTAAAGAATCTCAAATATAGATATGCATTTGGTTAATTGAAATGTCTTCCATGCATGGATATGAATAATTCAAAATCAGTGGTCAATTTATATCTAGAGGATATGTATAATTCCGTTTTTTTGAAAATGATGCAATTTTAGGACATGCATTTATGCACATACATAACTAGCCAACCTTGTATAACTTGACAACACTGATTACAACTAGATGACATAAGCGATAGATTTGAATAATCATTTAGTTGCTAAAGCATATATGACCAAAGTTTTAATCATGAATGGAGTTATAAATTTCAATTTTTGACATAAGGGTTGAAAATTAAGATTTAAAAGATTTTTTTCAAAGATAATGAAATTGTAGGATCAATAGTCAAATGTGTTGTGGCTTGAAGCTTTGTGTTCAAGGTTTCTTCTTTCAAATTCTTAAAATAGGTCCACTAGCGACGATCCCAACATTAATTAATATTGAATGGTGATTGTCTTAAATGAGATGCAATTTTATAAAAACATCCTGGTTTGTATGGAAAACTCCATGAATGGAATGTCTAAATGCAATGACTTTCAATAATTTTCCCTCAAAATATGGCAAATATTGCCAAAAAATTTCAATCTGAAGATTTCAACAGTTTAAACAATGCTGTCTGGAAAATTTCTGACACTTTCAACATCTTGTCCTTGAAATTTCTGAGAAATTGAAACATCTGAGTTTTTAATTAATTGATGTTGAATCTGACAAAAGGGTAGGGACGTAGCTAGCCAGCCAGCCCCACCACTACTCTTCAACTTAGAACTGTAATGTTAGCCTGCAATTCCTCAAGCTTGGATCATTCATTCCACTGACCAGCATGCTACTTATTTCTGGATGTTAACAAGGCACACTGGCCCTGCCAATAGATATGATGTTGGACATCTATCTACTGTGTCGGGACTCTGAACACCAAAAAAATCCATTCCAATCTAAACAGTTGAAACACTTTCAGCAAAGAGACCGATTCCCCTAATGTGAAACTAGTTCTAGTAAGGTAAAACTTCCAAAAGTTGAATCCAATGCCATAGTCCCTGTCCCTGTGGGGGGCAGGGCCCAACAAGGCAAAAGTGGCACCCCACACCTAAATACAGCAGGGGTTCAAAACTTAGCATCTAATTCAGTTCAAAAGTCAGCATTTTTAACTCTCTGATTGGTTATCTCATTCTTTTTGCCGTGTTCAAGTTTTTGTTTCTCCATGCAATTTTAATAAAACTCTACACTCACTCAACATATTCTTCCAAAATATTAAAGAAACAGATGTTTTTCCGAACTCCATTTTCTTCTTAAGGACAAAACGCTGCTTGAATCGTGTACATCCACTTGACTCCATGAAGACAAGTAATTCAAAGTATGAAAATATATTTTTAGATATAATTGATTTATGATCCATTTGTAAATATTCCATGTGGATAAATTACACGGACTCATACGTTTAAATTAAAATTTATTCGCAAAATTATGATATATTGGAAAAAAAAATTATAATATAAATTCTTAAATCAAATGAAGGTTTGAGATATGAAAGATATAGTTTTATTGTTTCTTGTATTAGCGAAAAAGATTTTTCCATTTACAAATCATTTTTTTGAAATTTATTTTTTCAACAAATGGTCACTCAAATGTTATTTAATAAAGAAACTCAAATATTCTTCTGAAGTGAATTCATTTTTTAAGAAAATTATATAATTGTGCATAGTATTGAAAGAACTTTATGAAATAATTTTCAGTTTTTTCATTTGGACAAACTATCAATAAAGTATGAATGATCAAATTTGAGATTTTGTATAATGTTCAAGTGAAATATGATGTAATAGAATAAAAATAAAATTATTTACACAATAAGTGGGGTGGCTTAGTGGTAAGGGAATTGAATTTCATCATTACAGTCCAAGGATCAAATTTCACAAATGACATTTCATTGTAATCAAGATTGGAATATTGATTGAATATTTCATACCTACCTTAATTACCTAGGTCAAATGGTTAACTTAGGAATTTAAGTAGGTAAATTGAGTGGTCTCCTTAGCCATTTAAATTAGGTTTTGAACCTAGCTTAGGTGATAACATGTGTCAATAGTTGATAAGATAAACAATAATGAAAAAAAAATTGAAATAAAAATATCGTATTCATTATATTATATATAATAAACTAATAATAAGTACTATAAATTAATAATCATAATTTTCCCCAAGTTTTTGGGTCTAATTTGTAATAATAATTTAAATAAAAAATGATTAAACTATTAATAAACTATCACCAATGACCTCCCATATGCCCTTTATGATTAATGGATGAATGTATCACATCGTTGTCCCACATCATGTCGTAAATGATTGTTGTCGTAAACAACTTGTTTGTAATGACTTTAGAATTATTAATCATTTTTGTCCTTTATGGTTGTCCAATATTTATCATAAACTCAATTATGGTTATTGGTGAAATAATTTGGTTACAAAAACTATTTTAAAACTTGGAATAACTAGTGGATGCTACAATTATCATCTATTATGATAATATCAATAACATATTACTTGTTAATAATTCAATAAATTGTCAAACAAAGTACATTAAGGTGCATTATCACTTTTTGAGAAAAATGGTTGTAACAAAGGAAATTGACCTTGTTCATGTTTGTAATAAAAATCAAGTTGTGAACTTTTTTACAAAGGTCTTAAATGTATAAAAGTTGTAAAAATCCAAAGGCATGTTTAGTGTATTAAATGTGAACATGAGCTTAAAGGGGAGTGTTGAAAATCCAAGCTCAATTAGTTAATATTCATTAATATTATATATATATATATATATAACTTGATTAGTTTAATGATTATTTCTTCTTCTTTTTTTTTCTTTTTTTTTTAATTGGTGTTTTGGTTAAATTTCTTAATGTTAATGTTTTGATTATTGCAAGTTTGTGTTTTGGGTGTGACAAAAACCTTTGTGTGTTTTTGAATCTATGTTCCATATTTGTGAACCTGTTATTTGATCTCATTAGTTCTGTTGCATTTGGAATTGCAGTTTTTGAACATAAAAACAATATGCTCACAAATTACATCCTTTTAAGTAGCACCTTATGAAGCCCCCTTTTAAACTCTAAGTCAACCTAAAGTAGCACTTCAAATAACTCTTAGGTATCCCTTAACCTAAAACATCTAGGTAACTAAATCCAAAGGTAAATGTTATGTACCCATCAAGAAGCCATTAGGTATCCCATAACCTAATTTAAGCTCTTAGATATCTCCTTAGGTAATCCATGGATAGCCATTAGGTAGGCCTTATGTAACCTTTAAATATATTTTAAATATCCCTTAACTTAGGTAGACCTTATTGTGGCTTCCCAAGGTAGGCTTTAGGAAGCCTTCCAAGTAAGATTTATGGAGCTCCCCTTTGGAGGATTTTGATAGCCACTAAGTAACCCCTTTAAATATGCTTTATGTATCCCCTTAAATAGATTTTAGGTATTTCATAACCTAGGTAGGCCCTTAACTGTCTCTTGAGATAGACCATAACTAACCCTAAGGTGGCTTCTTAAGGTAGTCCATAGGAAGCTCTCTAGGTAAGCTTTATGTAACCCCATATGTAGGCATCATGTAGCCCCTATAATAGTCCTTAAGTATCCCATAACTCAAACAAGGCCCTAGGTGTCTCCTTAGATCGTCCCTAGTTAACCACATGGGTAGGTTCTATTTAACCCCATAGGTATCCATTTAGTGGACTCCACCAACCATTTGCATTTTAGTACTATTTCCTAGCGAAGTTGCATTCAATGTGATAGGCACATTTTGTTGAACATGTATTTTATTTTGAGTAATAATTGATGGTTTAGGCTAATACAAAATAGGTTAAATTGGTATAGTAACTTGAACACTAGCTGAATAGGGGGTGCTGCTTGTTGCCATTACAAGTTGATCTGGCTTTGGATAAGGGTACCATGCCATAGATATTGTAGTGGTTCTAGGATTAACAAGTTCAAACATCTTCATCCCATTAAAATATCTTGGATACAAATTTGAATCTAGAAATAAATAAGGCGGTATAGCATTGTACCACAATGGATAAAAAGGAAAAGATACATTATTTGTATGACCTAATATTATTGGTATAATAGTTTGTTGCCAACCTGTTGGTTGGGTAATTGGTATTGTTTCATTCCTTATAGCAAGTTGTGTGAAATTTTGTTGCACATGTGGAACAAAGAACCTTGTTAAATCACTAAAAACAATACATCATGAAGTGATCATCTTAGTTTTTTTGAATAATCAACAAAGTTTTTAATCCACAAAAGGACAAAATTTGAAATCATGACCAATTTGTTGACATTAATTATAGGTTATGATTTCAAGATTGATATTCTCGTCTAAATTGGTATGTTTTGAAGTACATGGCATGGTTTTGTTTGGTTTGGATGACCAAACATTGTAAGGCAACTAACTTTCACAAACTACAAGAAGTATTATATGTGTTTCAGTCGGTCTAAGACAAGGTAAAACAACTGGTTGGTTTGTGAGTCTCTTATCAAGATGTTGAAGTTATTTCACTCAATTCAAAAATTGAACACACTCTTATTCTGTATCACCATTAACATGTTCGTTATTTGGGACATGTTCATTGTTTTGAACATCTTCAAATGGTTCTACTAATAATGACAATTCATCCATTCTGGGAATATGATAGTTAAGAGTTGCAATTTGTTGGTGCCCTTGGGTAGATTTAACTTTTTCAACATTATAAATAGGTTCAATTTTTTTTCATTTGGTTGCAAATTGATTTCTTGTTGTTCATTTGAAACTTGTGATGTAAGTACGTGGTTGACAACAGGTACATGTGACTCCCTATTAACTTTTTGTTTTGTTAGTATTTGTTGTTGATTTGTAACTTCCTATTGCTATAATGCATTTGTGTTTGGAACACCCCCAAGTTCTGCTTCTTCAAGTTTATTTATTTATTCTTCCTATGTTGGTACATTTTCTACTACATGTTGTTGGGGAGATAGTTCTAATTGTGTTTTAACACTTTCCATAAGCACCCTTGACATTTTTTTCTTTGAACATGTTGCAAAAGTAGTGCTACATTACTTTGTTATTCAACAATCTTTTCTTAGTAGTTAAAAATAAAAACTAACCCCCTTTATATATTAAAATATAAATTAACAAAATTTTAACACAAAACAACTTCTATACACAACTATTCTCCATATATGGCAAAACTTAGAAGCTTAAGTTTGCATGGGTAGGCACATGTAAATGAAAAGTAGAAAATCATTTTAACCAAGTAATTCCTAACCACCTAGAATTTAGGTGTCATCCAATTTGTTATCCAAAAATTTCCACCCTAGGTTTGAATCACCTAATGTGAGGTGAAATTAGTTTTAGCTACCTACCACCTAGTGTGAAGGGTGCATGGGTTAGTTTACTCTTTAAACTTTAATTGTATTAACCCCCCAACCAAGAGATGGTTAAATGGAACAAAAATACTCCTACTAATTATCCCTTGGTGTGATTTGAGCATAAAAAAGCTAGACCTTTTAATATTACAATTTACAATTTGAAATAAGATTCAACAATTTATTTCTTCAAGAATTGTGCATTTGAATCTTTACTCTTCATAAAAAATAGTACTTGCAATCTGCAATCCCATTAAAATGTGCTGTTGTATTTCCAATAAATAAATAAATAAATAAAAATGTTAGACTTGCCACAATACTATGGCATACGAGAATAGGCACATTCTACCCATTAATGAGTCACTAAGGTGTGGATTGATGCCCATTCTACACATTAATGAGTCACTAAGGCGAGGATGGATATGTAGTCTACCCATTAATAAGTGACGAGGGCAAGGATTGATGCACATTCCATCCATTAATGAGTCGATAAGGCGAAAATCGATGAAAGGTGGCATATTGCCTACCATAAAGGCTTTTAATTGTCGTTTTTGCCTTGCAACTATAGAATCAGCACTTGGCAAGATAGTTATATTCTTGGAATGCGTGGAAAATTTCAATTATTAGTGGAAATTTGTAAATTTGTTGATTTAATTACATTATAATATTTCATTCAATTTAGAAACCTAACCAAATGTGAAGGTGAAAATATGCCATTTTGCCAAAGGGCATTTTGTATAAGTTTAAGGTTTGGGGTTTAGGGTGCCATAAAATAAGACCATAGCACTAAGGAAGGTTAATATATTGGACCTTCCCTAATTTTCAGGCCTAAACCCTCAACCTATGGTGCTCAATGTTATGATCCTCAAATTAGGTCTTGGGGAGTAGGTGTTTCCTTATATGTAAAGCACTTGGAGAAATCTTTTAGAGGAGAGTGTGGAAGACGCTAAATACCCCCTAATGAGCTATGTTTTAAACATCCTTGCAATATCTCAAATGATTTTGTGCAAGAAACCAATAGCGTGCCCCTTATTTCGCCATCCCCCCCGATAAACAAGAAATGTTTACCTACTCTTAGTATTTGGCTTTTTCTTTTTTCATGGTCTCTTTTTTTAGAGACAACCTCGGTTCTTTGAGCAACTCTTCTCTCCTAAATTTGCCCTATTTTTCTTTCCCTAAAGTGGGCACACCTTGGTGCAATAATTGGCACCAAAAGTGCACTCCTTGGCCAACTTCCAATCCTCTTAATTTCTATGTTTGTTACCATGGATACAAAATTTTTCGTGACTAAGTCTTTGAATACCTTTAAGATTTCAAAAAAATTCAAATGAATCATTTTGTACTTGTTTCCTCTTTGCAATGGAGTTGGTCCATTTGTGTCCAATTTTTATATAAAATATAATAATAATAATAATAATAATAATATATACATATATATAACTTTGGATTGTGCAAATGTGGACTACAAGAATCTATTTCAGAATTTCCAAACTAACTTGGGTTCCGACGTCTGCCTTTTGTTTTGGGGAGTAGGGACACACAAGCTACAACCATTGAATAAAAAGAAAAACAAAAGGTGGTGTTTGGCAAACTTGCTATGTTGCCAAAAGTGCTTTAAATTCATGAACTTCAAATCCAAAAACATTTTGTGTACAAAAGAAGACTTTCAATGTGATATTAATATATTATGGAAATTTCTAAAATTACTTCAAGTGATGCAAGGGGTTAGGGTAATCAATTGTAACCCCCTATCAATATTAATTTACAATTGATTCCAATTATAAAAAATTATAATTATAACCCCATATTTGAGTACCTATGTGTATACTCTAACATAGCGTCAACTTCCATATTGACAAAACAAATAATTTTTTTCAAAAAATCAAGTTTATTTTTTTACCATTTTAAAAAAAAAAATCATGATCTACAATACAATATAAGCCTACTACATGATATTGTCATATCATATGATTTAGATCTTTAGCTCACCATAACTATGAAGGTTTTCAACACCTCAACTTCATAGTTTCACAAAAATTCATTTCAAAATTTAAAGAATAGTGTTTTTTTTCTAAATTTTATTTATTATTATTATTTTAATAAAATTTTCGGGGTGAATTCTTGCACTGTGGCAATAATTTTTTGGGAATTTTTTAATATAATTTTAAATTCCAAATTTTTTTCTAACAAATTGGAAAAATTCTCCAAAACCACAAAATTGAAGAAAACAGAAACAAAAAAAAGAAAACGGTGGAACGGACCCTAGGGTAACGTATGTATTATGCAAGCATAAAATTGCATTAGAATTTTAAAAATTGTCTTGGCAATTGAATAGGCATGGATCATTTACAAAAAGTTCCATTCTCTTTTGTTTGGTATATGGTGTCTCTTTATAACCTTCTTGAACTCAACATTGATAATTGGATAAGATAACATACGACTTAGATCCTGTCCTTTTGAATGAAATGCCAATGGGTAGAAAACATTTGGGTCAAAAGATCACTAGATTTCTTTCTTGTGTTGTAACATGTAGCCAAAAATGTGAAGGATGCTGAAACTTTTCTACTTTCATATGTTGTCTATAGCCAAAATTGGCTATATTGTTTGATGGATGATTGCCACTTTAGCTACACCATAAAAATGGAAAAAAAAACATTGTGACTCACTTGAGCCATATTTAAAAGGAATAGTCCCATAAATGTTCATATTGCTTTGTGTAATAATTGAATTAGATTATTAAACTAATATTTGTGCACCATGGTGGTTGTCTTACAAATTGCCTTTAGAAAGTTGAACAAGATAATTTGATAATTTTTATATTAGTAAATTTCTTGAAGTTTGATTTCCTAATTATGTGTCAAGTTTTTGTGTACAAATATTTGTAAATATAAGGCAGGGTTAGTTAGTTGACCTTCATACAGGGAGATATGTTGTTCTTATGTAGGTGAGTCTTTTTGTCCTCCATGCTTATTAGGCTCATCCAAAGGGTTTTTGGTTTAGGGTTTCTTTCAAAAAAGGATCATAAAATGATATCATGAACTCAAAAAGTGGGATTTTTCTCATTGTTTGACTCACATCAAAACCTAGTTAAAGCTCATTTATAAAAAAAATTGGAGATTTTTTTGTATGCAAATTGGATTACTTTCCATTTGCTAAATTCCATAAGTTTTTCTACTATATAAGTTGCAAGTTTTATGATTGATTGTGGAAACCTTCCATATGGCCTCACAATCTATTGGAAGTAGGGCCTTTTTTTGTCAACAAAGTTTTGCCACTTCATGACAAAAAAAATTCTTGTTTTTGTTCCAATTTATAAAAATGTGTTTTTAAAAATAGGGTTGTCAAAACCAACATGATGCACTAAATTTGCATCAAGAGTCACATAAGTGTTGTGTTTGACACATTAATTTGTTAGTCAACCGACTAACATTAACCATTGACCAATCAATTTAAAATATTTTTATTTATTTTTCATTTTGTAGGTATTTTTTCAATTTAATGAATTATTTATAAATTTTGAAACTCAATTTTGGGTGCCATAAAGGATTGTGACCTAATCCACCTAGTTTAAGGAAATAAAAACTTAGATCATAAAGAAATTTGTTTGCCACATTTTATCAATCTAAATTTTGTTTATCTATTTATTAAAGACCTAACTTCAACTACCTTTGAGGACTCTACCTTGGCCCACCTAATCAACTCCATGTGAAAAAAAAAAAAACAAAGAAAGAAAGAAAAGTTGAAACCAATGTCTATGTAAATAGGGGTATATGTAAATATAGAGTTGAACAAGTATTTAAAATTAATATTTAATTATAAAGTTCAATCAATTTATATATATAAGTAAAAAACAAATCTTATATATCTTGACCATGAACCCCAAATGTTTACCATTCAAATCGAATACCCTCATAATAGAGGTTGAAACCATCAAGATGACAAAAGAAATTGAATTGCCACATCTTAATACTTTAATTTGTTTGTTTTTGGGATTGAATTTTGGTCACTAGCTAACCCAAGTTCATTTTAGCCACCTTGTTTGAAAAAATAAAAATATTCAAATTATTAAGATGGTAAACAAAAACTCAATCATCACATCTTAATGGTCTAAAGGGTTTTGTTTTTGGGATTAAATTTTGACTATGAATAGTCCACTGAATACATCCAATCCTAACTAAAATAATTTGGTGATTGAATTTCAATCTTTATTGGGATAATTAATTTACACTTTCCAAAAAAGTGACTACTTTTACTTAGGTTGACCCAATGTTAACCCTAAACCAATATGAAATGAGATTATGTTGGTGCCAAAACTTACATTATGTGACAAAGTTGACATTGATAACCCTAGTTTTTTAAAGTCATATTGGTATAGGTTTGGAATAAACAAAGTGACCCTATAAACTTAGTTGCAATAGATTTTGTGATCATGTTTAAAAGCAAAGATGTGCATTATATTATAATAAAATAAGGCTTATCAAATGCAAAAATTTCAAACTTGGATTATTACATTGTGATCATATTTTGTTTAAAAATTGATAGTTAGTTTGACAAACTTATTTATATGAAAAATAAAGTATTGATACAATAAATCAACACATGAACATCACATGTCAATTGATGTAAATCTTGAAGTTTTGTTTTAATGCACTTGATCCTAAACTAAGGTGATGTGAAGTTACATTGGTGTTGTGATTGACATAACAAAGGTGTTGCTAATTACTTTGGTTTAATATAAGCTTAAAGCCAATTACTATGTTTATGACAAACTTACATTAATACCAATGTCTAAATTGGCCTTGGTTGATAGTTGATACCTTTGTAATTACATATTATTTATCATATATTCTCAATACATTATGTGTATATATTTTTTCATTTTTGACATCCTTTCCATGAGGTTTAGGGTACCCTTTAAATGCACAATTATCTTAAATAGTTTTGAAGTACAAATTTTAACAAACAATAGAAATCGGGAAAGGTACACTTTTAATTGAATAGAAAAATACCATGACCAAATGGAAAATAAGGTGTAGAGTTTTAAACCAAGGTTCAAGTCTGGTATTGGGTACTTTTTTAAGCTTTCATACCAGTTTGGTTTTGGTAGGTATTCACTCCAACACTAATTTTTGGCTTGTTTAAAGGAATTGATACAATGTTGGTATTACTTCTAAGTCCTTACCAGGCTGGTTTAAGTCTAAAGTTGGTATTGCCTTGGCTCATACCAATTCTATGTAGTTGTTGCTACCAATGCACGTAACAAAGTTGTTTAGTTCTTGATTTCAAAAGGAACCTTCAGTCCTGATTGGAATGGAAGGATTGTTTTGGTGTTCACCTTGTGGACACAATAATTACATGTACAACATTTTATCTATTGGTAGGGCCAGCATGTTTGTGATGCCTTGTTTTCAATGGAGCTTCTAGTGTGAAGTTGATATCAATTTTGTTTGGTTTTTAAAAATCTTTGGTTTAATCATTTTCATAACTTTAAAAAAAAAACTTGGTTTGGTTTAAGATTAGGTCCAATTTCATCCAATGAAACAACTAAACAATTTTTTTGGGATGTGATATTAATTTGTTCAAGTATTACACACAATTCAACATAAAGATTATGTAATATTAATTATCTACAATAAATCAAATGTAATAACGTGCAAAAAAATAAGGTTAACCTTATATATATACATATATATATAAACTTATACTTGTCTACTTAGAGAACTTGAATCTATTTTAAATGCGTAACACCCCAGTTCTACTTTGTTTTTTCCCCCCTCAATTTTATGATGTAGCCAAATTGACAAGAAGATTTAACCAAATTTGGCTATGGACCAAGTATGAAAATAAAAATTCTTTTAGAATCCTTCATATTTTTGGTTCCATATTAAAACCCAATAGAAAAATCTGATATATGTTGTGACTTTTGATGATTATGTAAGAACTTTCAAGTAGAAAACACTTTATTAGGCATATAGTGTATTTGAATGGTGGTCTATAAGAAAAGGTCCAAATAAGAATGAATTTTGTTTACACAGAGTTAGCGAATTTGGAAACCCATTGTTATTGGATATAATTATCACAAAATATGCATTGGGATGTTTTTATGCATCAAGCACACTACATTTGGAGGGTGAGGAGGTTTTTAAATCTTGGAAATGAAGTGCAAATCTCCCCTTTGGCTTAGAAAAAGATTCACAGAAATGTTAACTTCTTTTGTCCACGAATTGACAAAACTTCCATTGGCATCAACACCCAAACACATGACAATAGTCCTTTGCCCATTATTGGAGCCAATTGTGGGATTCTTATTTTCACACATATTGATGGGGAAATCTGTGAAAGTACTTGTGGACATGGTGTCTAGTGTCTTAAGTATTGTCCCCCTAAATCCAACTCTCAATGCAATGCTTTACAAAAAGACACTAGCCATGAGAGTTGTAAGGTGAAAATTATATCATAAAAAATGACTATTGGGATTCCTGCTCCATATTATGATGGTTGGCGGAATAGCTTCAAAGGTGGTTTTTGAAAGTCACATACATTTTGGTTTTGTCATGATGATTTGAATCATTATGTGGGAGGATTCGAAACAAAGTATGAGGTTCATAGACCCCTTGTGCTTTAATATGGCCTATTTAAGAAGGAACCGATTTCATTCAAGATGTAATAACCCTGAGGGGGATATTAGTAAAACAAGTAAAAATACATGAGTAAAAATATACAATGCAATATATTTGTTGTTGGGTAAAAATTATGAGTTAATTAGTTTAAAATAGGGTTTATTTTATTCAAATAAGGGTAAAAATGGGCTAATAGGAACCAACGACAACCTCTTGAATGACTATGACTAGTCCTAGAAAGATGATGTGGTAACATAGGATTGAATTAAAAGTCATGAGATAGTCCTAAACAACATTGCTTAAACAATGTTTTTACATTGTGTCATTGTGTTGAAAAGCATTGGTTACCGTATTCTATATTTATTGGATTACCTTTCAAACTATACTAAATGCTAAATTAATATATTAGAAAGGGCTTCACATAAATACAACATATATTCTCAAGGTTAACTTAGTTTATGAGACTTATGTACATCAAAACCAAGGGCTGGTTACACCAAAATTAGCTTTTACTAGCTTGATTTTACCCATAATCATTTGAATTATAATAATGGATTATAATTAATATAGGGTGACTTTAATATATATTATAAAAAGATAATAATAGGGTGATAAAAAATAAGTTGGAAAATATTTAATACCCCCTCAAAAAATCATTGTTTAACACATGTAGATCCCAAACTTTACACGATGTGTCCCCTTGAGGTAATAACAACATTGAAAGAAGTTGGTTTTGTTTTTTTTTAATCTATTAGATGTCATTTTCAAAATGTATTTGGCAATGAAAGATTTGTCTCTATGCACACACATTTGGAACCATATGCTTGGCCAAAAGCTTGAAACAACTAAACTATTTGGCACCATGATGTATTCAAGTTCTTCAAGGAGCATGAAAACATGTGGGAGGCTAGATGTGCTCTAAAAGCAACTATTTTTCCACCTGTAAAGGTTCCTCCATTAAGTTATGGCAACATCATTTTTGGTGTAGGTGAAAACAAAAAATTGTATTAAGTTATAATTAGAGATTACCCAACCTGCAAATGCATGGATTTTGTCACAATTATGGCAAGCTTGTTAAGAAAGGTAGGGGAAGTAGGTGTAGTGTAAGCACATTTATTACATTCTACAACATTGAATGTACTGTGGGTTGTTTGAAGAGTTCATTCATTGTTTAATTTGGAGTTGGAATGAAGTCCAACATTTAATTAATAATGTTAGGCAAATAAAGTCTTGTCCTTTCTAAAATGTGAAGCAGTTTCCAAATGGTAGATTTGTTGTAAGGTGTTGACATGAAGAATGCATTATTTTTGATGAATTTTTTTGATGTGTTTAGTCTTTTGGCTTTGTTCATGAATGTGGACACTACTACAAAAGTGGGCTACAATTTACTAGCCTAAATCACTATGGGACCTTAAAAGTGAAATAATTTCATTACATTTTTTTGATTTCACCTTGGTGAAAGTTATTTCAATATAATATCACTATGTAGATATCGTGTTTCATTTTTAGTTAACATAATTCACTATTATAATTTACTATAGTAAATAAGTTTATTCTATGTTTTTAAAAAATATTCTATCTATGTTACTTTTTGATATACCCTATATTATTTTAAGTTACTTTAGTTATTCTAACTTATATTTTATGTTATTATAGATTATTATAAATTATTGTACCTTAAATTATTATATGTTATTTTACCTTAAGGTATCTTAAATAGTTTATTATAAGCTTTTAAGTTATTTAAAATTAAATTATTGAATTAACTTTAGGCTATAGCTTAGGTTATCTCGCTGAGATCTCAGAGATTGCATCACCACCTGATGCATCTCCTGGGATTTTGTGATCTCAGTGATTGCATCAGGTGGCATCTCTTGGGATTTTATGATCATCACAACCTGCATCACCACCTTTCTTGGGATTTTATGATCATCACCACCTGCATCACCACCTTTCTTGGGATTTTATGATCATCACCACCTCTCCTGGGATTTTATGATCACCACCACCTGCATCACCACCTGATGCAGTTAGTGAGGAGATGCATCAGGTGATGATGTAGTGAGTGAAATCACAAAATCCCAAGAGATGCATCAAGTGGTGATGTAGGTGGTGATGCATTGAGTGAGATCATAAAATCCCAGGAGATGCATCTCCTGGGTTTTTGTGATTTCGTTGACTACATCGCCACTTGATGCATTTCCTAGTTTTTGTGATCTTATTGGTTGCATCACCACTTGATGTACCTTCTTATATGTGGGGATGTCATCACCCCCTAACAAATGCAAAGGTGAGGAGGAAAGGGACAATGAAGTATAGAACATTTAGATAGGATCTTAGCCAAAAGGAACCACACCAGTGATGCTGGTTGGAATTTTTTGTGTATGTTTATAAAATTTGTAAATGGGCACAGTACAGATGATGGCGAGCCTCCTTAGCTTGTCGTCATTTTTTTGTTTTTTTTCTCATGTGTAGCAGATGACAACGAGTTTCCTTGGCTCGTCATCAATTTTTTTTTTTATAATCAAGTGTAGCAGATGATGGTGGGCCGGGAGGCTTGTCATCATTTCTTAGTTAATTTCTTAGGTGTAGAAGATGACGATGAGCCTCCCGGCTTGTCATTGTTTCTTGGTTTTTTTCCTCAAATGGTAGTGGTGGCAATCACTATTGTTGGGGAGATTCAAGTTTTTCTTTTTCTTTTTTGGATTGATTATGTTTAAGGATTTGAATGTTTGTGTTGTAGGATGGCATGTCCTCGGAAGAAACTCAAACGCCAAGGAAAGGTGACTACCGATAATCAACAAGTGAACGTTGTAGCAAATGAAGAAGAAATTGAAGTGGAACAAAGAATTATCATCTATACTCCTACTTTTGAAGGTAAACCTTAATCCCACTCCTATTCTTGAAAGTAAATTTGTTGTGATGGATGATACATTCACTAGTAGAAATCTGGGATTTTGCAACCAACGAATTTGCGACTAGTTGCGACTATTTGACATTTACAACTACTGTTGGTTATATCTACAACTACTGTTTGCATTTGAAGCTGCTTGCAACTACTCTATGACTAATTTACGACTAATGGATTATTTCATCCTTTCATTTGGATAGCTTTCATTACAATTTCCATCCAAGAAGACCCCTCTACTTACCATTAGTTACAAATGTCACCAAATGAGTCATAGCCCTGTGAGTATTCCAAATGTATTATACATATTTTAGGCATAAGGGGTCCACAATTGTGTATTGAATGTATTCTACTCATTATTATATGGTCTCTCAAAGTAACAACAATTTGAGTTGGTTAGTTGACAGATACTTCTGAATGCATCCCCCCCCCCCAACGCTTGTTTTGTTGTTGCTTGTTTTGCTGTTGGGAAATACAAAGCGCTTTTAGCAGCTTCCTGTAGACATTGCGTGAGAGAGGCAGACCAGGAGAAGAGCGCCAACCAGCGAGCAAACGATTTGGGTTTCTTTGCAAATCGGCCTAGCATCTGTTGTTGTCGTTGTTGTTGTTGCTGGATTGTAAAAAATATTTGGTGATCTCTTTGTACAAATATTCGTGTTTGGTTTTGTTTTTTGAAGCTTTTTTTTTTCTTTTCTTAGGGTTTAATTTTGTGGGCTGGTTTGCGTGAGCCGGCTGTTGCGGAGTAGTTCGCCATAGCTGAATGAAGATGTCGGGCGTTAGTGGAGTTGGGATCTGGAGTGGTGGTCGTAGTAGAGAGAGGGGAGAGGATTGAGAGAAAGAGAAGGGAAGAGGAGGAG
>Ga0209208_10002448_pt1 | contig 26568 bp, 11 predicted proteins | sample S1TSphfallax_3_FD_187694 | JGI IMG/M metagenome (GOLD analysis project Ga0209208, IMG submission 187694) | Host-associated microbial communities from peat moss isolated from Minnesota, USA - S1T2_Fd - Sphagnum fallax MG (SPAdes) (version 2) | ecosystem: Host-associated > Plants > Peat moss >...
GTCAAGTTGTCTTGGAAAAAACAAAAATGTCAAGCCAAGTTTCCTAGGTCAAAGTTCAATGAAATGGGATCATTCTTTAGCTGAATGCACTTGTCTCGAAGAACATAGCCCTATGGCAAGGTTACCAAGAGGGGCATCCCTAATGTCCTTCCTAGCATCCTTCCTAGTGGTATTTTTATGAAAAGTTTACCAAATTTTATTTATTGGTTACTTACCTTTTCTTGACATTTACCCAACATTGCCTAGATCTTCCCAACACTACTCAATGCTTTTAAAAATATTTCCTAACATCCCCTAGTGTTTTCTTGGCGTTATTGAACATTTCCTAGCTTTCCATTAACATGAACATCACAAGAACATGTTTTTGGATATATCTTCTCCAACACAATATGGTTCACTCATTCCCTACCCAATGAACTTTTAATATAAATTGTTTCAAACCTTGAATTTAAATTACCCCCATCCATCCTACTAATGAACCTACTCACATTTAATATATAAAATCTTTTGTACATTTGCAATATTTATTTTAACTTTAAAAAATAACTATTATTAGTGGATAGTACCCTATATTGGTTGTACATTGTATCCACCTTAATAGCCAAGAGAGGTTACTTCCAATTTGTTCTGAATGACAAGCAAAAACAACATAACATGTGCAACTTAATGAAATGAAGTAAAACATACAATTCACTTTGATGTAAATAGGGTGCCAAGAATTTGATTATGGCAATAGAGTTATCCTCAAAGTCACTTTGTCTTTGGCCCTGTTTTCACCCCTTATCCTCTCACTTAGTGGTAGCCACAACATAAGGAAATTGTATCAAACCTCTGTATGAAATGCTGAAATTAACATTTAATGCACAAGAGTCAAGATAATTATAACAGATATACAGGTAAGAACAGTGAAAATATATGGAGCAGTAGTGGAGGCGCTTGAGAAAAAGGAAAGACAAGATGAAAGTCAGTTTACCACCAAAATTGGTGGAAATACTAGTTTTCGTCCCAATTTTTTTGGCTTTGTAAAGTTTTCATTCCTAGTTGAAGGTTTGATGCCTTATTATGTCGAAACTGGCCGTTCTCATCCCCTAATTGCAGGACTTTATGGATAACTTTAATATATTCAAAATATTTTTAGATTTTAAAAAAAATGTTCCTTGAATATAATTTTTTTGGTAGCATACAAAAATTACCCCTCACCATGTGGCTACTAAATGTTAAAAGTTTACACAACCAAATTCCAATGTTAAACAAGGTATTGCTTCAGGGCTATTATCCATGAACAAATTCTATTTTTTCCCCTGAATAATCAATATTACAATGTGATTATATTACAATTACATGATTACATGCCAGTTATTATTTTTGAATTAACAACCTATTGATTATCTTTACATTAGGTTGTTTTTAATATATTATTGAAACATGTGAAATAATTTTGATTGAATTTAATGAATATAGACTAGGAGTGGTTGTGAATTAAATGTTAAAATTTTAAACTACATGTGTTAAACAATGATTAGGGGGTATTAGATGAAGATTTTTTTTTCATCAACCTATTATTATTGAACTTTCTAATACACACCTATTTGAACTACATTAAATTTAATTAATTTGTTTGTTTGCTTGCATCCAATTTCAATATGTTATATTCATTTAAATGTTTTGTTTTGGTAAACTTATCAATAAAAATAAAATCAACATTTTTTTTCAAAAGTGAATCGCTTGCACAATGAGTTGGAACATGAAAAAATATTTTTTCTAATGCCTTCTAGCAATTCACTTATCTTTAAGCAATGTCAACAAATTTTGTGACAATTATGAAGTTTGTTTCATAACTTAGACATATGAAATTTTGGGATTAGAAAATAATAATTGGGCCAATATAGTTTGTAAATTTTAGTATTCTAAATGATGTAAAGGATGTAAAATTTAATTAAAAAATGGAAAACAATATAAGAACTCCTAATCTACTGATTAAACTTTTTAGCAATTAATATTTAAAATGTTTAAATTACATCCTTGGGTGGTACCACTAGGAACCACCTCACCAAATTTCAAAGAAAGTTGAACCCAATTTAATTAAATTTTTAAAAAAATAATCTTTTTAATTGTCATTTTTACTATTGACTTGCACCACATGGGGTTTGTGTTCCCCACCTATGTATACACTATGGAAAAATTGTAGACATGTACATAGACTACACAAGTACAAAGATTTGTGTTCCTAAAATATAGTTCTTGACATTTGATTTTGAAATTTTTGACCCCTTACCATTAAGTGTCAAGTTGCACTATTATGCTTTATTTTTTTAGTTTATCACCTTTTCTTTGGGTCTAGATTCTTGATTGAAACCAAAAAAAAAAGAGAATTATTACAAATTTGTACACATGAGTGTAATTGCCCTTCAAGATTTCCTAGTTTTGACCTTTGAAAATTGCTCAAATTGTGGTTGCTTTAATCCACTGTCTATTAAATAAATAAAAATAGGATTATTTGAGGCCTTCCTAAAAATAATTTTATTTTAAAAAAGTGAAAAACATGTTGCTTTTGTGTTCTTGAACAAAACAAACCTCAAGTGTTACTTTCTTGAAACTTTTTTGTTTACCACTCATTTAGAATATTAGAATTTATTTTTTTGGTGAATCCAATTGATGTGTCAAATTCGACATAACTTGGGTAATTTTTTGATGTAAAGTTTTTTGAAGTGATTTAAAAAAAAAAAAGTGAGTCATATGTTGTTTTAAAATTGGGTGGGTCTCCAAATTTTGGGGTGTGAGATTCTTAGTGGTAACACCCTAGGATAGGTTTCCCTTAAACTTTTTGTCCTAAAAACACAAATTTCAAACACATTTTGGGGCTTATTCATGGTTGGGGTTCCAAAAAAAGGAAAAAAAAATTCCAAGACTTTTGTCGAGCTACTTTTTGTAAATAACATCCAAAAAAAGAAAAAAGACTCCAAGACTTTTGTGGGGCTACTTTTTGTAAATAACATTTACATGGAACAAATATAAATGAGAAAAATTGAATAGTCCAATGTAAGATAATTCATGTGGTGGTGGTGAGTTTTCACATTCATACATAATTGTGTATGAATATTTTGGTTTATAACCTCACTAGAAGAAATTTGAAAATCAAGGATTGAATTTGCAACTCATTTATAGTTGTAATGGACACATGCAATTAAAATAGCTTAGTTGCCTTGGACAAATGCCATAAGACAATCAATCGCAAAAGACATGACATGGCCATGAAGTTGAAAGTGTAGTCGTAAACCTTATGATTAGGCTATAATTTCTCATCCATTGCCATGGATGATCCTTAATAGGACATTGAACTCAAATTGCGACTACATTTGCAATTACATTTGGGATAGTCGCATGCTACCAAATGTGCCATTGATGGGTGGTTAGGATTTAACCACATGGTAATTTAAAGTCCTAGCCTACATTTAATAAATAAATTATTTAAGATAACTAATTAATTAATCAATTAATACAAAAACACTATGACATATCCACTTGTTTAACTTATAACCTACCTACCTACTACCTATTAGTAGTCATCCTACTTATTACATACTATCTAGGTTACATACCTACTATCTATTACCTAACCTATTTAATAAATTAATTGTTTAACATTACTAATTATTTTATCAGTTAATACAAAAACATTATGACATATCCACAAAATAAAATACCTCTTGCTTAGTTTACCTACCTACCTATTACTTATTAGGATCTATCCCAACTATTACATATTATTTAACCTAACTAATTGAGTGATTAAGTACCTAACCTAATTAAGTAGTTACTTAATTCATATGAAAACATGATCACATATTCACACAATAAACTAATAAACCTACCTACTACTTATCATATTTACTATGTATTACTTAGTTTACCAATTAATTAATGACCTAGCCTACCAACTACCTACCTAGCTTATCTAGCTTAATTAGACTTAACTTTCATAGCCTAACCTATTAGTTACACCTAATAAACTAACCTACTATTACTTATAAATAACTTAGGCCAATTAATTAAGTCTATAAGCTAAACTAGGCTACCAATGTACATAGGCCTACTTAGTTTAACATAACCTACTAAGTTTAGCTAGCTTAGTTTACCAACTAGGTTATAATAATTTTTTTTAGCAAACTATTAGTTATTAGATATTATATCATGGAAGACCCATAGATGGGTACATTGAGAGGATAATGATCCAATTGAAATAGCAAAGTTTGCCATATGTGGTCTATATTTCTTTTTTCATGTGGTAGAATATATTGTTGCAATTGAAAAACCTTTTAGTTGCAAATACAACTGCATTATCATCCATCAATGAATGCAATCAAAATTGGATGACAATGTTCACTTTTCATTTACATTTTCAATGAAAATCATATTAATCATAAGTTGTGGTTACACCTACAAGTAGAATTTGGTTCAACCTTTTCTGTAGTTGCATATGCATATACTTGGACATGTACGACTAACACACTGCTAGTTGTAAAATTAGTTGATTTAGACTTTAATCACATAGTAGTCGCAAAACTATTGTCAGAATGGACAACATTTCTTCTAGTGCCTAAAATGTAAAAAATCTTAGAAATTCCCAAAATGAATTTCAATGGACAACCAAACATGTTTTCTGGCAAGATTATTTCCTTCACATGCGACCTGAACCTAAAGCTAGACATTTTGAACCTAGTGAACATTATTTTTTTGTCAAATGGTTAAAAAAATTTCTTTTCCTTGTACCTTTTTCTTCAAAATTTCAAGATTGAATTTTTTTTGTATGATCTGATTTTTCATTAAATTCATCTAATGAGCATGTATTTTCATAGAAAGGGGAATGTTTTTGTTGTATAAAAAGTTTGAAATCAATTGTATGACTTTATGCATTTCTTTTGATTTGTTCTAAAAAAGTGTAGTTTAAACATTTTATATAGTTAGTTTACAATACTCAAAATGATATTTACATAGTATCCAAATTATTTTAAAATATTTTAGTAATTTAACAAGACATCATTTTATCTACTAGCATACAACAATCCATTACAACTATAATAATGTAAAATAATAAAAAATTCAAACTTGTTGTCTTTTAAATACAAGTCATTCCTTTTGGTACCCCAATTGTGAATACACTTTCATTTTTTTTGGGAAATAATGTTAAAAAATAACTTTGATGTTATTATATTTGATTACTCATTATATAATGAATTTCATAGGTATAATTTAGTAATAAAGTTTCAAAATTCAAAAGCATAATTTGAAAAAATCCATTACAATTATAAAAAAATTGTAATAATTCCCACATTTTTTTATTATGATGTCAAATAGTTTGTCTCAATTGTTTCTTCAATCAACAATGGAGGTTTGCATTCTCCTATCTATGGGGTCATGTTCTTTTGCTCACTTGTGGCACTTGCCTTCCTTTGTTCTATTGCAACATCTACATTCATTTAGTTAAATGTGTTCATAACTTAATTGTGATATTTTGTTTTGTTATTTCTTTTGATGTTGCTTTTTTTTTAATACAATTTCTTTCCTTTTGCTTTCATGGATTTCTTTGGGTGCATTAACATAAGGAGAGCTTTCAGTGAACTTTATTATATGGTTTTGGCTTTGGTTTTTGCTCAATGCAAATACCTGTAAGCACTTATTAACACATGTAACTAGTGATTTAATAACATTATTGTGGTTTTATTTTAGCACTATAGAGTGAATCATGAGGTTGTCATGTCAACTTATGATCGATTATCTTCAAGGTCTTTTAGGATGCACCGTTTGGTTCCTTTTATCCCAAATTTATCATTGTGTAAACATATTCACCTTTAGCTACACAATGCTCAAACAATGTTTGAATTATTGATGAAAAGCCCCTACATACTATATGTATAACTTCAAAGTATGTAGGGGCTTCCCAAGTTTAGTGACAATCTTCCTTTGAAGTAGATTTCATGCAATTACTTTTGTTTCAATTCAAAAGTTCAACAAATGTAAACATTTGCTGAAATGTTCAATTTCTTTTGATCTTTGAGATTTTTAGTTTGTGACAAACTTGTAAAATTTTCACTTATAACATTCCAATTACATGTTTTGTCAAAGAGTTGTAAATTGTTCATTTGCCAGGGTCCAATTATGCTAATATGTACCAAATCAATTATAATTAGTTCTTAATACTTCATATTTTTAAGTGGTATTTAAGTTGATGTTGAGATTTTTAGATTGATTTACATGGCAAAATTCATAATATACTATGAAAGCATATGAATAAATTTACTTTTAAAAATTTTAAATTATATTTTGAATTAGTTTTGTTGTATGTTTACAATCTTTTGGTTAAATTTAATGTTCCAATAGTAAAAGAATAATCCACTAATTACTTTTGCTTAATTCTAAAGGAACAAATGCATGTAGAAATCTTGAAAACCCCTCCTGAAACATAAAGGACCACTATAATTTTTTGTGTGTGTGCGTGGAGGGACTACTACTATTGCTAAAATTTCTGTATGAACTAACCATAACACAAATGTCATGGGGTCGTTTGAATTTCAAAGAACCATGCCAATTCTGGTTTTTCAAATAATATCCTGGAATCAAATTATTGCTAATCCTAGTTAGTTCATAAACCTTAAAAGAGCCCCTGGTTTTTATGAAAAAACTAGTAAGAACCAGCCATTTTTTGGATGGTTATTTGACTTTTTCAATTTTTTTTGAGAATCATCAATAATGAGAGTTATCAAAATGACTGTTGACCTTTGGTTTGTTTTAAAAAATTTGCTTGATTATTTTTTCCTCAACCTTGACCTCCATACTACTCTCCCACCTAGTTATGTTACACCTAGCTACCCTACTAACCTAACTACCCTATTCACCTACATCTTGGCCCTACTCGCCAACTACAATCAGCCCCTTACCTGCTTATTTTCTATTTTGTCTTGGCTAAACACTTTACTTCTTCCCAAAACCTAAACCTCTACCTTTCAACAAAGCTATATATTTCCTAGTTAAACTTTTACTTATCGATGAAACTTTACCACTTGAAAAAACCTTTTTATTTCCTAGCTAAACCTTTATTTCTTGACAAAACTTTTATATATTCTTATTATTTCCTAGCTAAACCTTTATTTCTTGACCAAACTTTTATATATTCTTAGTTAAACTTCTATCATTTGGCAAAATTTATATATATTCTAATTAAACTTTTGTTTCTTGACAATTTTTTAATATCTTCCTAGTTAAACTTTTATCTTTTAGTGAACAACAAAGTGTTTTGTCTTGGTTTAATTTTTACCTCTTGACAAACTTTTATTTTTCTTAGCTAAATTTTTACTTTTCAACAAGCCTTTCTGTTTCTTGGCTAAACCTTACCTCTTGACAAAACTTTTATCTTTTCTTGATTAAACTTTTCTTCTACTTAACAAAATTTTTGTATCTTTTTGTAGCAAAACCTTTATATTTTTTGATTATTTTTTTATGTCTTGGTAAAAAAATTTATACAAATTTAGTTAAACCTCTACCTTTTGGCAAATCCTTGATATCATAATGACCAAACGTTTGCCTCTTGTGAAAACCTTTAATTTTTTTCAATGACTAAACTTCTTCTTGAAAAAACTAATACTTTTCAACAATACCACTTTATTAAATAGCAGAGCCTCTTTATTTCATAGCTAAACATTTATTTCTTGGCAAAACTTACCTATTCACCCATTGTCATACTTATTTACGCACTTGCAAATTATGGGCTTCAATTGATGAAATTATAACGTAAAATGCAAGTACTGCAAATAACCTACTATTATATATTTTAGTCTTATTTGAACCCATGATGATGATAAGCCACTAGCCCCAAATATAGGTATTGTGATTGTAAAATGTTTTTTAATAGTGGTTTATAAACCCTTACCTTCATTTTGTACCATTTAACAAAAGGTGCACTTAATTTAATTAAAAAATAGACACCAAATTTAATTAAACAATATGTTTGATAAATTTTAAGTGAAAGAGACATTAAACATTTATGATTTTATATACATTTTTAATATTATTTAAAATTAATCATAGGTTGATTTTTGGGGGAAAATTTTAATGTACACATATTTGGAACAAGCCTTATTTTATTTGTTTTGAAGGGGAATGAAGGTCTCAAGTTGGGTTCTCAAATTAAAAAGACCACAATACAATTAAGGGGTGTGGATGAGTGCGAATGAGCCAACATCCTTGTTAACATATCAACGTTTTTACAATTCTTGTTACATGTTTTTATGTGGTGCCACTTTAATGGCATGTTAATTATGGAAAGTTGTGTTCATTCATTAATATGGATATTGAGAACTCTAAAATGGGTCAAAAAATCTTCCAATATCGAGGTTTGGTTTGAACAAATGATGTTTAACAACTTCATTCGATGTTATTACTTTCACAAAGGGCCTTTTAGTTTTCATAATAGAATTTTTTTTAATGTTGTTTTTTTAAAAAAAAGGTTATTATTAGACACATATAAAAAACATTCACTTTTTCATATTTCTTCAATTTTTTGTTTATAAAAAATTAGGGTTTGTTTAAAGTTCATGAGCCTTTTACAACATGTAAATGTGATGCGATGTATATATTGTTCAAAGACAAGTTGTAGCTTATAATACAAGAAATAACACTAAAAATTTTCAACATGGTATGATATAATTTGAAATTAATATAATTTTTCATCATGAAACAAAAAATCTGGTAAAATCTATACACTTTTTAAAATTCATATATTTATTCAAATTTGATTTTTTTAAAAATGTGACATACTAAGGCAACTATAAATACAATAAATAACAAGTTGCAATATTTCATTTGAAAATTCCTCTTTATGAAAAAAGGATTTTTTGACAGAAAGAGGCTAAAAAGTACCTTGATAAGGACCAGGGCCCTAATAGCAAAGTAAACACATTGGCTCATTATATTTTGTTTGGACCTGAAGAGAGTAAATTTTTGTTTCATTCATTTAGTTTTTTCATTTCATTATGTTTCAATTTTAGTGAAGAAAAAAACTTGTCGAGTATCATGGGAAAAAAAATATTTAATAAATTGAAGCAGGTCTTTACACTAGGTACAGTCCTTGGTCACAAAGCCAATGGCCAAGGACTTGAAAACCTATTTGTAAAAAAAAAACCTAGCAAGAATTTCCAAGTGTATTGGGAAGGCATCTTACCAAGCATAATAACTCGCTCGGGCTGAGAGGAGGCACTTTCCTTTTTTGGGGTAAAAAGCCTACATTAAATTTTTTTTAAAGAAAATTACCGTGATACCCAGTGGGTACCAGAAGGATATCCTCTGAGTATAATTTTGAAATTTATTTTACCGCGCGTTACATGGAGGGTAACCCTCAGGTATCACAGTTTAAAAAAAAAAAAAAAACATTTAAAAATTTACTGCAGCAGTTTTTACACCAGGTAAAGAAAGCCCTCGGGCAAGGGCAATCCCAAAATAACCAGTCCTCAGGTCTTGGGGCTGGGGCGGCTTATTTAGGGAATGCCCCTGCCCGCGGGGGCTTTACCCTACGGATAATATTCCCTGCCCGCGGGGGTTTTACCCTACGGATAATATTCTGCCCTAGAATGGAACCTGTTGTGCGGAGGGAATCCGGTGAGGAGAATCACGTGTACTGTTGTTTCTAGAGCCAAGTGCGTTAGTGGCTGGCTGGTTGCATCGTCGGTAGGAAGCGTGTACAAACGAAGAAGAGCTTTTAAGTCCTGGGTTTATTGTTGAGCTCATCTTGTGCCCAGTGGAGCTGGTGCAAGCGGTAGAGCGACACAGATCTCGTCGATCGACCGGTAACTTAATTCTCAAGATCTTGTCAATTGGAGTACCAGTATTTCTCAAATTGAGAGTACGAAGATGCAAAAAATAAATTCATACAGATAATGATCAGCTGTTGATCGCTATCAAACTTTCTTCGCTTCACGCTTTGATCATCTTGTTTAGAGCGTAACTTCAATAATATTGTCTCGTGATGTCTAACGTGCACAACTGATTGTCATAATACTGTGCTTTAATTTGGGTTTGAGAAAGGTTGGATGATTGCTGAATTCGCCTCATGGGGTTGTAGTATCATCGACTCGATTATAGGTTGAAGAAGAAATTTGGACGTGATTTTTTTAACCTCCATAAATGGACATACTAATTAACCAGTTAAAATTTCCGCATTAATTAAGCGGTGCTACAAGCTGTGCTTTAAATATGGTATGCGGGATGTCGGAAGTTGAGCGATGAATCTTTATTAGATTTGTAAGATTATGAGAGTTAACATACTGCATAACAGGAAGAGGATTCTCCTGTTCGTGAATCGTATTTGGAGTGGAAGGAGCTTAGAATCTCATGCATGTGCCCCATCCGTCTGGTGCAGCAGGATTCATCTTACGTACAAATTAGCGGCGAGGCGATCAAATGGCGCGGCTCTCGGAATGGCGGATCGCTGTTGGCTTAATGGTGCACTTCGCAATGTTGGTCCATTATGCTCATTTCGCACGAGCTCAATTAGGTAGCTTGCTTCGAACGACTCAACTTCTTGGAGGTGTGATGTGCCTAGCACATGACACAATCAGTTGGCTTAAATTAGGACATCGATCGTAGTCTGGCTTCAAGTCCGTTGATCATCTATCTATGATATTGGAAGGTAGTTTGTTTGTTTTGCTTGTCATATTTACATCTTCCAAACCGCGGCACCTCTTGTGGCGCTCTTGCTACTGTTGGAAAACCCTTGACAAGTAGGGGTGCACCAAGTTGGTTTCATAATGTTTCAACCTACTGTGGAGAAGTTATCCCACTTGGGCGAATTGCACAGGCTACAGTAGTGTAAGTGAAAGAAATTACTCTAGTAGCAACCACAGGAAGAAAATTAGGATTGCAGCTAATATCTAGTCATTTACAGTCATTTTAGTGTTGTGCTGATCATGGGTGGGTTTGGTAGGATTCATAAGCATCGATTGCGGGAGCACGGCGAACTTTACCGACCCGGTGACGAATATCGAGTGGGTTCCCGATGCAGGCTACATCAGCGTCGGCGCTAATTTTCAGAACGTTGCTCTGAACGGTCTTACCGACATCACTTTGTCGACTTTGCGCTACTTCCCGACGTATCGACGCAAGTTCTGCTACACTCTACCGGCGACTTTGAACACCACGTACCTAATTCGCGCACAGTTCCACTATGGCAACTATGATGGCACCAACTCCCCTCCTAACTTCCAAATCTCCATCGACGCAACTATCACTTCCTCTCCACTATTTACATCCTCTGCTTACGATCCTGTTGTGGCAGAGGCTACTGTTGTTGCTCAATCTGACCAGCTCTTCTTTTGTCTTCTGCCTAATTCAACCTCCGACGTCCCCTTCATTAATTCCTTGGAGCTCAGGAATTTGGGCATCAATTATATTTACTATAATCTCATCGACAAGGGACCCTACTACCTCGAGAATGTTGGCACTTACAATTTCGGCTCCGATGAGACTGTGAGGTAATTATTTCTGGATTCCCGCTTTTATTGATTCCTAACATGTGTAGGGTATAACGTCCCAGTATTGTATTTTATTTTATTTTAGGTGCGAAATTTCGCCAAAATGCCCAAAAGTTTTGGTTGTCCTGCCTAGTGTTGGGCCGTTCTCTCACATTTTTGTGAGAACACGATTTGATCTTAGACCTTTAAAATTGAGAATTGCCTTTGAGCTTTTTTTTCAAAACCTTGTGCGGATTTCATATTTTGCATTTTTTTATATTCGATGGATCTCACTAAAGTGGGAACCAAAGGGGTGGGCATTAGTCTGAGTACATCACCTTGGTTGATACCCTATCAACTATTTGCAAGAGAACCCATTGATACTTGGCTCAATTCTAAATTCATGTTCCATATCCACCCAACACCAGTCTCGACCCTTTCAAGTTGGCTTTTTCTAATTCCAAAAAAATAAAGTCCCCAAAGAAGAAGGTTTTTGCACTAGATTTAGACCACCTCCAAACATGAACAAGATTTTTTTAAAAACATTATGTCCTACCTTGTAGCCAAATTTGGCTAGATCCTCTTGTGGATGGTTGCAAGTGTGGCTACACCACACCGTGCAAAACCTTAGTATATACCCAGGGTGAGGGCATTCACAAAATAAGGGCCTACAACAAGGCCATATATGGCTGAGTCCAACCCCTCATCTCATGAAATATCCCTCACCTATGGACTTTACCCTTAATAAATCAGAAGACAAACATTATTGTGAACCTAAAACATACTTGATCATGAGGCATAAGGAAGGGAGGGTTCTTACAGCTATGCCGGTTAAGAGTGGGAGCAATCTTATGCATATATATAAGTAGACATAAGATCTCACCCATTGGGTGTAAGAGCTCTCTCACTTTGAAGTAGTATTGTGACTACGGTTTGATCACTGTGCCAAGAGAACTGGAAAGATTTTCTTGCTCAAAGATAATTAAACGGGCAGCTCTGTTGGGCAACCATTTCACCATTAAAAATTTGCTTGCAAAGTGGATGACTGCACTTTTATAATTGATGGAAGGCAACCAAAAAGCGCCGATAAACTGAAATTCTTTGCCATGGAACTCAAATAGGTTCACTAGTGGACTCTATGGAACCCAAACACCCTATAAGGGGCTCTTAGAAAGGTTGCTTATTGTATGGATAGACTCTAGGGGGACCATTAGTTTACAACAAGCACATTAAACTCTTCTGTTCAAACCTCACCATCATTTTATAGTGTGTTTGGAGGGCACCTTAACATCACTCATTTCAGGCATTGTTGGAATCCATGGCATCATTTTTTATGTCAGCTAAAGCCTTCAGAGCAAGAATTGGAATCCTCATAAAATAGAGATCAACTTTTCAGCACTGCCCGAAAATTGTATCATTGATTGACACATTTTTCAATCCTAACTGTTGCATGAAAGGAAGGGATCTCTCTTGTCTTATCTCTCACCTTGCTCTCCATAGTTCTCTTCTCTTCTCTCGCCCTCTTCCATGATAAGGAGAGAATTTCTTCTTGGGCTGGACACTTTTGGGCTTGTCAACTTTACAGTACTTGTTCTTGGGCCAGTGCTGAAGTTGACCCAAGAAATCCTGATAAGTGGGCTAAGTTGGGCCAATTATTCGTGGGCTTCACCCAAAGTAAAGCGAGCCTACAAATAGACCCCTTCTATTATGGATCATAAAGTGCTAGTAGCTGTAAGATTCAAGAATACCCAGTCAATGTGGCTTTCCCTATTTTGACCCATCTTTTGAAATTGAATTGTATGGGTGTGCTCAAAGGTTCCCAGATGACCCATACGACCGCATTTGGGTGGCCCAAGGCACAGCAGGATATCAAGTTCTTAGCACAACATCGAGCATTAACGTAACTGGTTATAACAGGGATGAAGCCCCCACAAAAGTCTTGCAAACTGCTCAATATTGGAATACTAGTGTCAATTTAGAGTTCACAAATCTTTTGGCAACAGAGGACCTACATTATGTGGTTTCTCTATTTTTTGCTGAGATCGAGTCCATTGCTGCAACTGAAAAACGAAACATCTCCATGGAGCCTGGAACTTTGAACGGAATTGGTTACTTGGACGTTTATAATCTTGTTGGGTTGGACACAGTTGTTGAGTATGCCTGGAGTGCCGCAATATTGAATTCTACCGACACATTGTTATTGTCCACAACTGCTGATTCCCTTTTGGGTCCAATGTTGAATGCCCTTGCAATCAATCGCATATACCTCCCCAGCCAATTAAGAACAAATCTTGGAGATGGTAAAGCCACATTCATAAGGAACAATTGATCTTCCAATTCATTTGCTGAATAGTCAATTTTTGGTTAGATTGAACTTGGTCTAAAAGTTTCAAGTTTTTCACAACTCAATCATGGCTTTCAACTGACTAACAAAATACTAACCTAAAATTGGATAAATGCAGTAAATGCCATCCAGTCTTTCAAGTCATCAATTGGTCTGGACAGCTGGTCTGGGGATCCCTGCTACCCAGTACCGTATGATTGGGTGAACTGTACAGTGAATGCAACAAATGGAGTTAGAATCTCCTCCATGTAAGCTAACTCTTGTAACATCTATGTTGTCAAAATGGGCATCAGGGTTAATAAGGGGCATTGATCAAATTAGTCGAGTGTGATGGAAAGATAGGTAGCTTATAACATTATCCAGCAAGCCCTTCCATTGTCCCTTGTCTGATGCTAGTTGTTTGACATGACTAGGGTATATCTTAGGTAATTTAGCATAGGTAACTGTGACACTCAAGTTTGCAAGGTAATATAGATGGATAGCCCAATTAGTGCAGGGTAAAGCCAGGGTCTATAGCCAAGTCTGACCCTCACATTTGTAGGAATGTTCACCACTCCTGGGTTCTACCCACTTTAGAGCACAAGGCAAAGGTTATCATGAATCTAAACATATGTAGATCAGAAGGCATAAGAGGGGAACGGTTCCCACACCTCCTCATTAAGAGTGTGAGGGATCTTACACCTTTAAGTAGGCCTAATTTCCCTCCCACTCTTAAAGTAGGGATAAGATGAACCCTCCTCTTTCCTGGGAGAGATGTTCATCGATCTAAGGCACCCTCCAATATGCAAGGAATTTACAGGGAGTGCTTTAAGTATGTTCAAATTGTTGGCAAATAATCATTGTTGATGAGTTCCATCCCCAGCTTCATATCAATGGTATTGTAATGTTGTAACTTGTAACCACTTTACCACTTCATTTAAAGATCATGTGAGTAGAATGAGTGGTTGGCTCATGGTGTATATTCTGAACATGTACTAACTTGTTGATTAAAGCAAACTAAAATGTCCTATTATGCCTTGGATTCCTTTACAAGAGTTCATAAGGAGGACAATCTCCTAGTTGTGAAATTCCTTTTGTTCAAAAGGAATGACTTCACATGTATGTTCTAAGACCATTCACACACCCTATTGATGGTTGGCAGCAACCTCTCAAGCATGAAGTTGACTGGGCCAATACCCACCAGTCTAAGCTCATTGGAAGGCCTCACTACATTGTAAGTCACTACTCCCTGAATATTTTTTAAATTACTCTTGTAGACTACACACATTTTATTTCTTTATTTCTCCTATTGATGAAAACCTTTGGAGTTTGTAGGCTGCAAGAGGAAATGTATGTGAATATAATTAGTATGTAATTTGTCAGACCGGAACAACTTCTAACTTGCTTGATTAGAATTTTGACAGCTTTGCACTTTAGTCAGTGGTAGTTCATCAAACTTGAATATTTTTGTCACAAGTGAATCTACATATAAGCTGCTAATGAGAATTGATCAACTCATACATAATCTGAGCTTAAAGAATTCTCACTGTATTAATCACAACCTATGATGGGTATAACATAATTATATCACATTAGGGTTAATCCAACATAAAAAGATGGGATTCCAGGAAGTTTTCAAATCTACAAGGTTCCTAGGGATGAATTATAATTTTTTGTCTCTTTTCCATTGTAGGATTTCTGTGCCTCTAACAATTGGGGCCATATAGTCCATTAGGTAGTTCTTTGTTCTAGAATTCTCCTTTTAGTCCAATCCTCATTTAATGTGCATATCATGTTTTTCAATGTTAGTTCATAGGGGTATTTTGCAATCTAATTCCTATACCCATGTGAACATTTGGTTTGGTGTAGGTTTTTGGACAACAACTATTTGAACGGAAGCATACCAAACCAACTAAGTTCTTTGATAAATCTTGAGCAATTGTGAGTTGTTCTTTTTCTTGATTTGATGTGTACCCTTAAATTGATCTAATCATGACAATCTTGAACCTTAGATTTTGCAGGATAATTTTTAATTGACTTTCATTGATCATTTGTAGGCACCTCCAAAACAACAATCTTTCTGGTCCTTTCCCATTGTGGGCTACAAATTTGACTCAACTGGAAGAGTTGTAAGTCCATTCATATGCCAAATCCATGCAATCCAAAATGACCTTAATATGTTGCTTATTCCATCATGTAAAAAGTGGGTTTCAACAAATTTTCAAATATTTTCCAATTTTTGTTGAGTTTGTCAGCTTGTGCAAAAGAATGATCACCATATAATATTAAAGGATTGAGCTTGAATGAAAGAAATTCATTATGTATTATGTCATGCTCACAAATCTTGTTTGTTGAGGTTTTGTGCATCCATGGTCATTTCTAAACTTGTCTGATGCCAAAATTAGTGTTGAAAGTTTCATGATGAATGACATTAATTGCAAAAATATCATCCTTCATTTACTAGCTCAAGGTTGGTTAAGGTCTTTGCATTTCATGTTGAAAATCAGAGATCAAGAAACATAACAATTGAGTGTACCTTGCAAGTATAAGCTACGTTTCATATATATTACAATTTACTTAAACATCTCGCTCAAAGATTTGGTGTTGGATTTGAAAGGTATTTACAAAACAACAACTTGACTGGTGAAGTACCTTCATTGTCAGCGTTTGCAAATAGTAGTATCCAAATTTTGTAAGTTGAATCCCTTAATTGTTCAAGCCTTTCCTTCTAGAATTTAAGTTTTAGAATCACTCATCAAATATATTAAGACATGTAGTTCAAAATTCTCTAGCATTCTTATTTGAAAAATAAGGTGAAGTACAAATGAGCAAATATGAATGTGCCTATTGTATTAAGTTCCTAGAAAATTTTAGAATTTAGTTTCCTAGTTGTGAACAAAATTGTGAAGAATATGTATCAGTTCAATTCTTCAATGTCATAATAATTATCATTATCTCATTTTATTTCTCCATAAATTTTTATGGCCTGATGTTAGCCAATTTCAATGGAATCTAGATTTTGTGAGAAAATTTTCAAAAGTCATGAAGAAATTACGTCCACATACATATGGCGATCTAAAAAAATGTAATCTATCAATGTCAGCAATTTTAAACAATGTAATTTGACATCTTGTTTTTATTACATGGATGTAGGACATTCGGGAACCAACTCCTGTGTAATGCAAGTGGTTGCCCAACAACCACGTCAAATTCCAAATTCCCAATTGCAATTGTTGTTGGTGTTGTTGTGGGGGTGATCGTTGTGGTGGTTATACTCGGTATAATTATTGTTTGCCTTTGCCAAAGGGACAGTTGTGTTCGTCGAAACCCAGACCCAGGGGTGATTCCAATTCCACCAGTCATTCATATTGGTACAATTACTACTTTCACACCTTGCAAATAACACAATGTTGCATCACAAGAATTTATTTTAATTAGCTTGATGTAATATGTTTAGTTTTAGTTTTTAAAACTACATCAAGAAAGACCCAAAAAGCATGCATATCTCCAAACCTCAAAATAATAAGTAAAATAACATATGTAAGTATTCATATCATCATACTGAAAGACATGCTTGCTTTGGTCATGCCATATTGAAATTGTTTATTTAGCACCAAATTGATGTTTTTCACCCCAAATACTCAGTCTTCTCTTATAAACTCAAGTTCGCATTCATGCTTATGTTTCAAAATCTTTACCATAGCAATTCAATTTTAAAGACGAATGCCATAACCATTAACTTGAACCCTTCTTGCGTTGTAAACTTGGGCTGAAGTGTCTGACATCAGTCCCTGTCAACTAGTACATCAACAAAGTTCAAATGAAAAACTAATCTACAAAGTAGCTTGAGAAATATGACATTCTATTATTTATAAGATAATTATTAAATATTGGACGATGGTTCAGTGTCTCCAGATCGTGACCTTGACGAAGTACGAGACCCTAACCAAGTACGAGCTTATTCTTATGACCAAGTGAGAAATGCAACGAATAATTTCGCAAATGAAATTGGAAGTGGAGGTTTTGGGCATGTATATAGAGGAACATTAGGAGATGATGCAGTGGCAGTCAAAGTATCAAAAACATACACCAGATTAGATTTCCGTCAATTTGAAAGCGAGGTATTCAAATCTTTATCCCCATTGAGGTTGCAATTGAACAGTGACCTCCAAGAGAAAATGAGAAATGATGCAATATCAACCAATTAGTGATATATAAATTTGTATTTTCCTTCACATTAAATAAAATCAACTATCATGGTATTATGATTCCCATGATATCCCATCAATCCTACCATTTTTAGAATAATTATGAAAGAGTCTGTGTTATACCTTCTTGCAACCATGCTATATAGAACAAGCTAATTATGCTTTAAAACTTAATTCATTTACATCCCCATCATACATATTGTTAGCTCAAGGATAAACATTTTCTACTTGATTTATATGTTTCATGAGCTTATTTTACCTTCGCTATGTAGGTGACAAATCTTTCACGCGTGCGGCATAATAAATTGGTGCGTCTAATTGGATATTGTAACCACATGAGGAAACTAATATTGATCTATGAGTACATGGAAGGGGGAAGTTGTCATGATCTTTTGCATGGTATGTTTCCCTAACACTTCAAATTAAGTATTATCCTAATGTGGGCCACAATGTAACATAAGGAATGTGCAATGTATATAATGAGCTTTTACTATAAAATGACTCCAATTGGATGCAAAATGTAAGTACTTTCCATGTTTTATTTTCTGTATTGCAATCTAAAATATATGTGTATATATTTAAACATTGAATTGAAAATTTGGTGTTACATAAAGTTTGGTGTACTTAGTATTGTAAATTTTCAATTGTTTTAGGTGAAGAAAGGAATACACTTAATTGGGAAACACGACTTTCTATTGCTATTGATGCAGCACAAGGTAACAGCTTCAATATCTTAAATGACACAATATTTCCAATTCTAATTCACCACAAAGGTATTTTATAATTTGAAATCCTACTGAACAATAAATGTACATTGAATCTATCATATCACATGATGTAAATAATTTCAAATTTTCAAAAAAATCATTTCATTTTTATTTCAATATTGGGATCAATGTATGACTTGAAAAGTATCACAAGACACATGAATACATACATACATACATATCCTGTTGTCGACTAATAAAAAAGAATCATTGATAATTAAGACCAATTTTACATCTTGTCATCTTGAATTGCTAATCCATTTTGTTTTTTTGACATGGAAGGATTAGAATATCTACACGAATTTGTCGATCCGAAAATTATTCACAGGGATATTAAAACAGCCAACATACTTCTCAATAAGAGGAACGAGGCCAAATTGTCTGATTTTGGAATTTCAAGGCCAATATTAGAAGGAGGTCACCCACCAACACAAGTAATGGGTACACGAGGCTACGTTGATCCTGAGTAAGTTATTTCCCATATTGATCTTAACCTTTTTTTTAACTTTTGGACTAAACAAAAATTTACATGTGATCGAATCATACAAACCATATGCGTAAGTGCTTTCATAAGGTGTAGGAATGTTTCACTTTTCAAATAATTGATTACAAGCATATTTTTAATTGAATAACACTTCAAACAATTTCCAATTTACAATTATATATCAATTTTTAAGTACATGGAAAGGATTAAGTACTAAGGTTGGAGTATATTCTATTGACATATTGATCCATATTGAACCATCCATAGTAAGAGGGGATGGGGGGTGTGAAGCCTAAGTCCATGTTGATGTCTTTACAAGGTTGATATGTGGTTAACCTCATGTTTATGACCATGGTTTTTACAACGTGCACACATACAAAACAGATACGAGCGAACTCAAAATTTGACAGAGAAAGTCGATATCTTTAGCTTTGGTGTTGTCCTCTTGGAGTTCATATCTGGCAGAGATCCTGTAAGTTCATTGGGCAGTGGGCACTTCGCATATGAACATGTGGGTTTGATATTCAGGTTCCTTTCATGGCAACCAATCATGAATCAACATAAGCACATACATCAAAATTAACATGCAAACAAAATTCACAAAATTTTGATGAATGTTTCGAAATTTGACTTGTAGGGTTTCCATTGCATCAATTCTTAATGAACATAAATTTGTTGTTTAAGTTCAGAATTTATGTCAAATGAATGTCAAATTTTCATGCTTATGCCTTCATGAAAGTTAACTTTTATTTGCGTGTGTGATTAAAACATTTAACCCAAATCTAATAATTGTTGCATGTTCTTTTGGGTACATGTGGTTTCCATTGAAAATTGTGGCATTTGTGCTTATGGATAGGTGAGGACTCGATTGGACGCTCGTAACATTACAGATGTAATTGATGAATCCTTTGGACTAGATTATAATGTCGATAGCATACGGAGGGTTGGCCAAATAGCAAAGAGGTGTGTAAACCCTAAAAGTGAAGATAGGCCCACAATGACGCTTGTTTTGCAAGAACTTTGTGCGGCAAAGAGCATTGAAAGACCAGAATCAAGCAATGGAAGACATTATGCACCAAGTGCGCCAACCTTGGAAGTTGAATTGTCTACAACATCAAGTCATTTACTACCAGGACCATCAGCAAGATGAAGTGTCAAAATTGCTATTATTTGGTTGCATACTATAAACATGTTCTCAAGATACTTCATGGATTGTCACTCATCCAATGGAGATCGTTATTTATAGACATCCACTTATATGGTGCTAGTGACTAAACATATGATCATTTTGCAAGAGATTATATTATTTCAAATCTCTAGGAGCTCAAGATCTCAGATATTATGTTTGAACACCTATTGTACATATAGTGTGGCCATGATCATTTGACATGTGGGAGCTAATTTTTATTAGGTGTCATAACTCTAAACATCTTCTAGTTTTGGATATAAATATTTTGTTTGTTTTCAAGGGTAATTATTGTAACTTGTAATTATTATTATACTAATTTTAACTTGTAAAATTCTTGTTATTGTGTGAAAGCATGACAAAATAGACCCATAAAAAAAGCAGCTGTTGTAGGACAAAAGTTGAGGTCTTTCATTAATATGCGTAAAATTCAATTCATTGAAGCAAAAAGTAGATTTCTTTTTTAGTACATTCATTCTAAACTATTAAAAGTACTAGTTTTTAGGTTTGAAATTAAATAATTATGTTCAATTGGGTATTTTTCAGGTAATCGAATCTATTTTGAACATATTATAAACATTTAAAGAAATAGAGATGAAGTATTTAGAATTCTTTTGAAAGTGAGAAGGAATCAATTGGTGCTTCAATATTAATGCATTCAACGTTTAACAATGTTTAAAGAGAGTTCAAACAATGCTAAGGATTGTGTTTTCATTATTTAAAATAAAGTTGAGCCTCTAAATGTGACGTTAACTTCAATACTTTTGGATTTCTACAGGTTCAAATCTAATGAGGAAATTCATGTTGAGTCTTATAACGAAAGCACCTTGCATCAATAACCCAGAAATCCAATATTAATAAAATTTACTGTTTAAAAAACGTAGTCTTAAAAAATCTGTTGTTTGTTTACTTTGTAAAAGAAATAAAATAAATCGATTACCTATATTTTATCATGTTTTCACTCACAAAAGTTATAATGAACAAATAAGATAATCAACATGGTTTTTATTAGGTATTAAAATTAAATTTCTATTTCCACCAATCTCCATGAAGTAAGTTATTCACTAATAACTTAACACCTAATGATATGAATACACATTAGATTAGGGAAAGAACTTTGAATACATTATTGTGGTGTTTGATAGTTGCTTGGAACATTGATGAAAATCTAAGGACCCATTTTCCAAAAGGTATATATACATATATATATAACATTTTATTGTTATTGCATAGTAACATGACTAACAAGTTTAATATGAGATGGCAAAAGTTTTTGAAGTCAAAATTGTTAATTCTAGACTTTTTTAAAAGTTCAAAATAATTAAATACATCATATTCATTGTGGAACACTTGGTTAAATTAATAAACTAGAAACGGACATAAACTATTAGGCACCTAAAGGGATGTCCTTTTTAGTTCATCCAGTTAAGTTCAAAATTCACTACTTGGCCATTGGATGGTAAAGGTCAATTATATAATATCATTAATAGTATCTCTTTTTGTCCAAAAATGATATAAATATTACATTTTGATCAATATAAATAAAATTTAACACACATTCAACTATGAATCCTTTACTTTCTATTAGCTATCCTTGATACCACATGTTCAATAGACTCAAACACATCTAAGCCTACTCATCACATTATACTAGTTCAAAACTAAAGCATTTCACTAAGCATTCACAACATTATATATAGAATGACACAACATAACACACAATTATCCACAAATTACTTTATATTCTTAATAAAAATTAGCACAATCAAGGAGTAGCACATTGAATTGACATAACTTTCAATTTATTTTCAAAAATTTATGGTTTTCATTATAACTATTTAATTGTTTAAAAAAATGCATTGGCATTAACAACTAAATTCAATTTGGCTTAAATTTTTACTAGCTTTCACGTAATTTTTTTTAACGTAATATTTATGTATTTTCAAGACTAAGTCTTGGTTGCCATAGGTGACTAGAGTTCAACCCCAATTTTATTCTTAAGAATAATTTAAAATTAAAAAAGTTACCCAAAAAATCTAAACAAGTTGTCCATATGTGGTGATTGAATTTTAACCACCATACTGACAACTAAAACTTTAAGACCAAAACCTAAGTCCATTGATTTCCCCAAAATTTTGTGTTAATTGAATTTCAGTCACCTTTGGGATAACTAGTTTTAACCTTATAGAAAAGATTCCTAATTTGACTTAGGTTGACCTTAAATCAACATGACACCAAGTTGTATTAATATCAAAATTGATATGATTAGCATGATGTAGCATGGCTGACATTGATAATCTTATGAACTTTGATTTTGAAATGTACAAATGATTTGTGGCATGTTTGATGACATTCAAGAAGGAATGAATGGCCAAGTGGCATTGGTTTGAACTTGCAACTATATTTTAGATCATTTATTAATTTTTTAAGAATAAGCTCAAAATTGGTTATATTCATTGGGAATAACAGATTTTTGAAACACTCTTCCCTTTGAGCAGAAAAACTTTTGAACCCAATTTTTTTAAAAGAACAACATGAGCTTAGTACATTTTTACATTTGAAAACAAAAGCATTAAAAACTAAACTAAAATTTATTTTAATTTAAATATATCTGAATTTATTTAAATAATTTTATGTAAGTCAAATTCACCTATGTGAAATTAATTAATTGCATTGTGAAGTTAATGCATTTACCTTTTTAATTTAGAATATTAAATTTTATTCTTAAAATTATATAATGTTAAATTAAATGTATAATTTTTTTTAATTATGAAAAAAAGTTCATTTAAAATTTTTGAATACTATATGAAAAATTATATTTCAAAGTTTGAAATGGCCATGTTTATATACATCATCGTGTTGACATTATCTATCACAAATTGAAAATAAAGTCAAGTTTGTATGACATGCGAAACACTTGCGATGACTATTAAATAACATGATCATATATAGTTGGAATATTTCAAGATTTGATGTTGCATGTTATGAGCATACTATTATCACACACATATTTTTGTTGGAAATTTAAGATGTAACAAATTTGAGATGTTAAGATATGCAAATTAAATATATATATTTGTGCATATCATAATCAAGGATTAAATGTAGTTTGGTCATGATTTCCCCTTGCTACATATGAATGTTAAAACAACTCCACCAATAATAAAAAACTAGGTTAATACATTACATTTTGGATGATATTTATGTCATAGTGGTACAAAAAATCAATTTCCCCCACCAAAAATGGCTTACATGGTGAGGGTTTGAAAAGCATGGCAAACAATGCAATTGTTTTTCCTTGGCCAACCAAAATTTATTATCCCAAGTTATTGCATTTTGTTTCGATTAGCCACCTTTGTTGGCACACATGTGGTTTTTACCTAAAAATTCAGAATAAATAGTTTAATATTTATTGTTCATCAATGGGGCTAAGGCAAATAATATTATTAACATTGAAAATTTGATATAGATATATATCATTTTTTCCCCTTTTACTAGTGGAGTTGTTCTTGTCCTCAAAATTGTTAATGTGAAATGTTTCACCTTTTATAAATTAAAAGTTATAATGATAAATGCATTTTATTAATTTGTCTTGTTTAGTGTTTGCCACTTCAAGTAGGTTGAAGCCTTTTAACTCTTGGCAAAAACAAATTTGTCCTTCAAGCCCAAAAGGCAACAATTCAATGAATCCTTCCATCCAAAGGAAATTCCTAGCACAACAATATTTTTACATGTATATTTAGCTCACATCAATACATCTTTACTTGGCATCCAACCCAAAAGATATTTTAAACAAAATTTTAACTTTCAATTTTCACTAGTTTATGGATGTGTTGTTCATGAAACATAAAGATTTAAACATGGTGGGGCTTGGATGGTATTTTGTAGCCATCCTTGTTGGCATATGGTTGAAGGAGGTTTTAATCAACAAAGTTTTCATAAAAAATATTCAAGAGATATCCTTTGATTTTAGAAACCTTAACAAGTGCACCATTTCTTGGTCTTAACATACCATGATTGGATTCACATTTAACTTTACACAAACGAAAAAAAGTTAATAACAAATAAGAATTTAAGTTTTGAAAACCTTAAATAGTCTTTATAAGTTTGTTGGGTGAAGTGTTTTTTTTAAAAAAAATTCTCCAAGTTACTTGGATAGGTGCAATGTGTGTGGTGGTATGCAAAGGCTGTTTTTGTTTTTCGGGATGGGTGGATACATTTGGCTACATTAGGAATTTTTTTTCCCTAGATGTGGCTACAATAAATGGTAAATGCTCATAACTTCCCATTGAATTGGAACTTGACTTGTGTGTTATATGTTCATGTGGTTACATGTTCCTTCAAGCTTTCATGAATGTGACTACTATATTTGTAGAATGTAAAAATGGTGGTGGCAAATGTTTCAACATGCGAGGTTTTATCACTACACATGGTAACATTGTGACCCATTTCATGACTAATTTTCCTTCACTTACCTAGTCTACTATGTTAAATCAAAGCCCTTAACACCTTAGTTTTGACCTGTCAATGCATAAACTAAACAAAAAATGTTGTTGTTCGTAATCATACAACCTTATGCTAGATCTACATTAATGTGCATACAAAAAGTTTATCATGATCTTTACATATAATAGAAGAAGGTGTATTTGCAAAGTGAAAGAAATTTGTTGTTGATGATAAGGTACCCATTAAAAATACATACTAAAGTGCAATACCAAAGGTTGTAGGCCATCATGATAAGGGATAGGTATATTGAGGTAAAATAAAACTTTAAATAGGAAATCTTGTACAACCCATGGACTTTGCTTCCAAGACCTTAGCAATGTGATAGCTAAGACGCATTAAAATCCAACACATCCTACTAATGTTATGTGTAGAAAAAAAAAGATGAAAAAAGATATGAAATACAAACAATGATCCCTTCAAAGCTTTTTCCTTGTCTAGCACCTTGAATTTTCATATTTTTCATTAAAAAGTCCATGCTACTTGGATTTTCTCAAAATATGTGATAAAAATGACTTGTGGAAAATCATTGCCTTTCAATACCACCCAAGGGCAACCTAATGATAATTTCTAGAATGTTTGTTGAAAGGAATTAGTTTGTTGAAACAATATGCAAGATCAACAACTAAATTTTCAACAAGACCACAATTGATGTCTATCAAAATGTTATATGTAAAAAATTTCTTGCATAACCTTTATGTTTTGACCTTTGATTAAAAAAGAAAGGAAATAAGAATACTTGTGACACATGTCATTTGAACATAATTGTACACATACATTAACTAGGTGAAATGCACTACAATGAACTTTTTGGAAGTTATAATGGCATTTTTTTGGGTTAATCAAGTCTTATTGTATACAATTCAAATGCTTTTGAAAAATATAACGAAAATAAAATGAGAAACTAAAACTTAAAATATTTCAGTCCTCCCAATTTGAAAAATTTACACAAAAATATCAATATTTGATAAAGGTGGACTTTGTAATTGTAGGATATTACAACTAATGTCACGATCCAAACCATTATGATTATGCACTTTCCACTTCTAGTGGAGTTTGCAAAACATGCTTACAACATTTTACCACCACACATTGAAGTATGGATACTAACATACTATGGTGACCCCATTTGGGGCACTTTTCCAACCAATACTAAACATATAAATGGAGGAATTTCACATGCTTCAAAAACTATGTGATAGGTTCTTACATTTAAATAAGAAAACATATTCTTTGGTAGGATAGTCTTGTTAGATAATAAGTTTAATTTTAAGTTCATTACTTGTGCCAGGAAACAAGAAATTTTGAGGACTTAGGTGAAGCTTGATTTTGTAGGGTTTGTTTCCTCAAGGTTGAAATAGGATGTGGAGAGTGAGGAATTTGCTTAAGTTTGTTCATTGATGAATTAATGTCATGGGAGTTGACGCAGTTTTGGTTTCATAACGAAAGTTGAAGATGTTTATCACCAACAACTCCACCTTTATGGTTGTTGAAGGTAAGTTTGCATCTGAACTTTGCAAAAACTTTTGTTAATATATTGTTATGTTGAATTTGTTCTCATTGCTTCTAATCTTCTAATTAGGTTCTCCTTTTTTTTTT
>Ga0209208_10002449_pt1 | contig 26560 bp, 14 predicted proteins | sample S1TSphfallax_3_FD_187694 | JGI IMG/M metagenome (GOLD analysis project Ga0209208, IMG submission 187694) | Host-associated microbial communities from peat moss isolated from Minnesota, USA - S1T2_Fd - Sphagnum fallax MG (SPAdes) (version 2) | ecosystem: Host-associated > Plants > Peat moss >...
ACAATAAGAAAAGTTATTAATTGGTTGAAACAATTAACAAGTACCCACTAGTTCATCAATATTTAGTGGGGAATGCCATCGAACAATCTTTTAATATCACCTTCACACATGACTTGAGTCTTGGGGGGGGCCTTCTTTCAACCCCAACCTCTTTTTTGATCTCTAAAAACATTGTTAATTTGTAAAGTAATGAGATTTTATTCAATATTAAAAATATAACATGTTGGAAGGCAAAAGATTGAATGCACCAAAAGATTCTAAAATATTTTATAGCTAGAGTACACAAACATAACAATAAGAAAAGTTATTAATTGGTTGAAACAATTAACAAGTACCCACTAGTTCATCAATATTTAGTGGGGAATGCCATCGAACAATCTTTTAATATCACCTTCACACATGACTTGAGTCTTGGGGGTGGACATTTTGTTTTGCCCCTTTTGGCCACCCTCTCCTTGGAATGGGTAAATATCTTTCTAGTTATTTTCTTGTTTTGAATCAATAGAATAAATAACCCCCTTCAACTTTGGTTTCTTTTAACATTAGTGGACATTTGACCTATCTATATTTTCAAAGTTTTTGAACCTTTAAACCACTATGATTATTGTTAAACCAAGGTCCTGAAATGACATCTCAAGGTGGGATGTTAACAAATATTCCCAAATTCAATCAAGCCTAAATCAAAATTTAAATTGGTGTGGTGTTTTGATTTAGAAATAACCTAAGCTTGGCCAACAACAAAAACACATATGGACAACATCAAGGATGACAAAAATGGAGAACAAATAAAAGAAAAAAAACAAGAATGTTGACAAGGAATGACAAAATGGCAACAAACAATAGTGTAAGGGTGTCAAAAATGCATGCTAGAAACACCAAGGGTGTTAGGTTGGACATCTTTTTTTCTTTTATAGTTTAAATATTGAAGAGAAAAATTAAAATATATATTTTATTTGCTCCCACCTGCCATGTTGTGGCAAAAAGATAAATTATTTGTCATAATTTAAGGCGCAGGTGCGCTCATCTTTTTTTTTGTTGTGGGGAATTGCCCTACAAAATGCAGTACAATTAGTGTTGCGCCCACATTATTTACATTATAAATGATGGAGGCTGGCTGGAAATTGGGGGGACAAAAAAAAACCCCAAGTTGCGCTAGATATATATATATATATATATTTATTTATTTATTTATTTATTTTCCGCTCCCTCCAAGTGAAGCTTACAAGCAAAATGATGAGTATTTGATTTGATATAAGGTTCTTCTACATGCTTGAAACTTGTACATATCCTTCCATTTTCTAAAACTTGCACATCTAGACTATATAATCTATAAAAAAATCCCGAAGAAAATTTCAACTTAATTGGCCACATTATTTCAAAGAACTTTTAAAATTGTAACTATTAGGCATAAATTTGGCCACACCCTCCCCAAAAAAATAATTTTATGTTCCTTTTAAGCTATTTTTAAAAAAGGAGTTTATGATAAAATGTTGTATTTTCAAAAAATTATGTCACCTTTTGATGATTATTTGCCCCCAAAAAAAAGTTCAAGGTTTTATTAAAAAGTAGTTTTAAGATTCTTGATTAACCCATTTCAAATACTTTCATATCCAACCCATTCCATGGCCTATTTTGGGCACATGTGGCCTTGGTTTTAGGGTACTCTATTTGACCAATATGAAAGCCATCTTTTAAAGATGTTACATCTACCATTCACAAGGGAGCCGACTTATAGTAAAGGGTAACTATGGGTGAATGCACATTAGTGTACACAATTTGAAGGAAATTTGAAACTACATGTATAATATCAAAAGTAACAATATGTAAGATTTCATTCACGTTGAATTATTCTAAAGATCACACATAAATGATTTGGGCTACAAAATTAAAAGAAGTCACAAGAATCATGAATATGAAGTTCAAACATAATTGTACATTTGTGTAAATGTACACTAATATTGTAATAAAGGTTTTTGAAAAACACTTATTTGACAACAATTTTCCATTTTTATAAAAATTCAAATTTTCATCTAACTTTTGTCAAATGATTAAGAAACACTAAGCCCAAGTAAATCTTCAATGGAAAAAAAATTCAACCTAAAAAAATCATAATCATCAACATTATCATGCCATAATGTATTAATGAACATTTTAAAAATCATATGATCTAAATTTCATGACCTTAAAAATAATTGAAAAATTTTATGGGAAATATTTTTTTTTATGGTTTCTTTTATGTATGTGTAAAATTTCATGGAAAAAATATCATTAAATGTAGTACTTCTTAGTCCTTTTGTGGGAATTGCAGAAATGTGATAGGGCTTTTTGCAAATCAAAATAATATTTTGCTGAACTATTATATCATTCATATGTGCATTGATTTCACAACATAATGTTAGATTGGGACATAAGCCATCATGTATTACAATATTTTAGTGAAAATTGTTTTTCAAATTTTCACCATGATGCATGAAACTTGGATAAGTATTGAAACTTGTCAAACTATAACATTTTTTTTTTTAACATTATAGTATGGATTCACCCCTATATTATAATTTCTTAAAAATTCTTTAAAAGTTGATAAGAAAATTAAAATTCATTTGCAACTTTGTTTGATTTTAAATCCTTTAGGGGAAAATGAGTCTGGGTCCATTCACATTTGGGGTATCAAAAAGGAATGTCAAAGTTTTTAAGGATTGCAAAGGACAACTTTGGATTTTTTTAATCTTAAATTATTATAGTTGTAGTGGATTGTGGTATGCCAATAGATAAAATGATGTCTTGTTAAATTAATAATTTTAAAAATAAATTTGGATACTATGTAAATGACATTTTGAATCATGTGTACTAATTATATAAAATGTTTAAATTGCATTTTCTAAAAAGGAATAAAAAGGAATGCATAATGTCATATAATTGATTTCAAATTTTTTGTATAATAAAAACATGCCCCCTTCTATGAAAGTACATGTTCATTGAATGAAGTTGATGAAAAGCCAAATCATACAAAAATGTCAAATTTTTGAAATTTTGAAAGAAAGGGTTGCAAAGCAAAAGACTCATTTTTTTAATCATGTGACAAAAAAAAATGTTCAATGGGCTCAAAATGTCTAACTTTAGATGCACATCACATGTGCAGGAAATAATCTTCCCAAAAAACATGTTTGGTTGCTCATTGAAACTCATGTTGGGATTTTCTCTAAAACTTTTTGCATTTTTGGCTATAAACCAAAATATTTATATACAATTATGTATGAATGTGAAAATTCACTAGTGTCACGTGAATTATTTAAAATTGGACTAATCAATTTTTCTCACTTAATTTTTTTTCAAGTAAATGTTATTTGCAAAAAGTAGCCCCACAAAAGTCCGGGAATCCTTTTTCCTTTTTTTGGTACCATGATCGTGAATCTCCCCTCTAGCAAAAATGAAATGTGCAACTTACTAATTGTGCTTATTTTGATGGCTTAAGGTGCTTTTCTTGTAATTATTACTTTTAGGTTGGTTGTATGCCAAACAATCATGAGTGACAATAAACATTAATGAAACAATTTTAATGTTGTGCAAGTTGAGTAGTTTTTTCCAAATTTTTGTTGAGGGATGTCCTCTTTATCATTCTATGTGACATCATCTTTTACTTATTAGACATTTATTGTGACTCATTTTTAAACATGTATTGATCAGAGGACATGTTGAAGGCAAAAGGGGTGATATATTTCCCTAAAAGTTTTTTAAAACTCAATTATTCCAAAATTGGGATGTCAAAACTCATTTTTCAATTATCCATTTTGATTGCTTGGTGTGAAACTCTAGTTATTTCTTCAATGAAACTTCTATATTAGACAACTAATTTGTGACACCCATTGATTTATTCTCATTTTTTCATCTTCCATTTCTCATCCTCTACCCTCTCCTAATGGAAGTTTGGCTAGAATGAGTTATGAAAAAATTATATGTGGTTCCAAAAAGGACAAAACAAGCATAATGGCTTTACCCTTTATGGTAGGTTCAAACGAGTGTTGGTCAATTATCATTTTTTTGGTGAAAACCTTTAAGGTTTTCAGTTTGGTTCTAAAAATGAAAACTAGAAGTTTTCACACAAGGTGACAACCTTTTTAAAAACTTGCCCACTAGTTTTCACCCAAGTGATAATCAACTTTTTGAAAACTTCAAAGGGTATTAGTTGGAAGCTTAAGGTGAAACTTTTTGGGTATTAAAATATGGGGGCATTAGTTTTTAGGGTGTTTAATGTTTTATTAGGTTTGAGTTTTAGTTTGGGTGGCATAGCCTTTCAACAACTCCTTTAGCAAGAGTTTCATAAAGGAACTTCCTACTCTTCTGCAAAAGGGGGCCAAGCTACATCTTGGCCCCACCTTTTCCTTCTTCCATGTTTTGCCATTTTTTCATGTTTTGCTAGTCCTCTTGCTTTGTTGCTTTGTTATACTTTGCCACTCCATTGTGTTTCATTGTTCTCATGCTCTTGTGTGTTTCATTATTCATGTGTTCACTCATGTTTCGTTGCGCTATTGTGCTTTTGCTATTCTTATACTTCGTTATTATTATGGTCCCTTGTGCTTTGTTGTTTCTATGCATCCTTGATCCTCCATGCGTGGCTATTCACCCATGTTTTGTTATTTGATTGTGTTTCCTTGCTCTCCCCCCCCCCCCAAGTTCCTTTTTTTTGCAATGTGTTAGAGATTCAACTTTTGACATTGCAAGTTCAGAGTTTGGGAGGAAACAACTTGGAAGTAATAAACTCCAAGTTGGTGGAAGGAATAAGTTTTTTCCTTTTTTTGGGATTTTTTAAACTAATTTTTCAATATTTATTTTACTTTGTGTTGATTCAAACAATTTTCAATTTTTTGTTATTTTGCAATGATTTTTGGAAGAAGCTATGGAAATTTTTTTCTTTTATTTTTTTCTTTTTGACATGGTAATAAGTGAGCTTTCTTAGAATTACTTGTACATGCTTAGGTGTAAATGATTCTATATCTTTGTAAATGTTTAGATGATTTTTAGTCAAGGAACTAAATTTTAAAAGCCCTAAAACACTTTAAATCATTTTATAATTTTATTTTATTTTTTTGTTTCATTTTCTGCATTATAGTCATAAAAGTTTTTGAAGATTATTACAAAATGGAATTTTCAAGGAAAAATTCCAATGAAAAAATAATTGAAAATGAAAATTGTGATATTTTCCCCAATCAAGTTTCTATGGAAGAAATATCTTTTATTGAAATTATGGAAAAAAAATATGAGTCTTTAAACATCACTACAATAGATTGTGTCATATTCCATTGTAACAACTCCACTCAAATCCATTTGAATGGAATACACCCAATCCCCACCCAAATGTCCTGAATGGAAATCACTACCAAACCATCAATCACTATGTCAGATGGTCTTTTAATGGACCATTCTAGAAATACCATTGGCATGAATTTAATTGTAATTTTTTTCACATTGTTGCTTGCCAATGAAATGGGTCACACATTTTTAAACCAAGTGCTTGGAATGCAATTACAATGGAATGGGCCTCCATTCCCCGTGCAACTTTATTTCACATGTGCAAAGTGTTTGTAAAGAATTGAAGAAATTTGTAATTAGCTTCATGTCATGTTTAAATACCATGTGGATTCTTGGAATTGCAATTATGGCGTTGAGGCATTGTGCACAATGGAGGTTGGAAAAAACATTGTACATGTTGGGTAGATGCAAGCTATTGTGGTTCACTTTTGTGGCAAAACAATGTTTTTTCCCTAGGTACCTTTTATTCAAATGCATATGGTGGTTAGTATATCCTCAAATATAATAATTGAAACTTGGATCTAGATTAATAATTTCATTATGAAGAGAATTATGTGGTTATTTATTAATAAAAAAATCATTTGCTAATAGTAATGGACTTTTGAAGTCAAAAAATATGGATTCATCTTCTTACTAAAACATCACAAAATGGAATTTTTTTCTTGATTCACATTTCAAATTTGTTATTGGGACTCAATATATAATGTAATACAAGGTGATAAACCCATATGAAGAATATTTTCTTTGAAAACTTTAACCGTTTAATAGTTAAAGACTTTTAAATGGTTAAAATTTGACCATATTTTCATAGATCCATATGAGTTACAATTTTTCTTTGTTTTTCAATTTCTTTGTCCCAAAGAAGTTTTTTTTTTGAAAGTTCTAGACAAGGCATTATTCCTTTGGACTTTGTGGGTTTTCTTTTTAGGACTTCCAAATCAAAAAATGACATTAGTTACATTGAATACAAGTTTTCACATAGATTTGGGAAAGTTTGTAGGTGATTGAATATGCATTATTTAAAGATTAGAATAATAATATTTTAAAAAGTAACAACCATGTCCATTTTAATCATTTAAAAAAATCTTGTATGGACTTGTAGGGAGTGTATTTTCTACCGTTATTGAGCCATTATACCATGCATTCACCTTGTTATTATCAAAATGATGTCTAATGTACATGTGTTAAAAAAATCTTTTAAAACATTGTGCTTCAACCCACTTAACCCAAATTATTTACACACCTACAAGCTTACATTGGTGTCACCCATCAAAGAATTTTACATAAGCACTACATATATGGGTATAATGTGATGTTGTACAATCTTGAAACCTAGCAAAGAACTTAATCAAGTTCTACAAAAGGTTCTCCATCATTTTTTGATGCCTCAATGTTAACAATGGCATCCACTCGCTCCATTTCTATTGCCAACATTCCCTCTTTTCTTTCAACGTCCCTTGCAATATCTCTTGTTCCACCAATCACTTGCATGTCCATGAACACCCCATCTATGTTTGTCCCGATCATCAAGTCCACAACTTCAACTTGCACATGTTGGGCCCATGTTTCTTTTTGCACAACTACCCACCAATCTCCACTACCAACCTCGTCTTGGACAAAAAAACCTATGACATTGCAATGTGCATGGGTCAATACAACCATTGGAAGATTAGGGTACATGTGCAAGCCATTTCTTATTCCTAGAAAATGAGAGCGATGTAATTATTCACTACAATAGCGATGGCATTTTACTTACAATCCAATAATGTTTAATTACAAAGTGCCAACTCCACTATAATGGAACACACATGGAACACAAGTATAATATTAACATAATGGGGTGAAAGCATGATCAAGTATACATTTCGTGATCTTCGTCAAGGAAAGTGTAAAATAACCATAAATAAAGCTTTAACATATCAAAATTTAAATATTATTTAATTTAATGATCAATATGAACATGTTCTTTGAATTTATGTCAATGATATTAAAAATCGTGTGTTTAAGGTAGATTTAGGTAGATTTCTAAAAAGTGCAAATAATTTTATTGTATTTTATGGGTTGCCCAAATAAACAAAATAGGTTTCAAGTAGATGAAATATTGATTTTTTTTACTTTTCTTAGTTAATGGCCATCTAAATTTTACTTATGCATTTTCAACTTCCAAAGTAAAAATAATAATATATCAATCTTTTATGTAAAAATATTATTGAACACAATTCCACCAGTCAAATTTTAAATACTTTTGACCTACTTTTAGTACATTAAAGTTCTCTAAATTTTGTATACAACGTATTGTAAATTCAATATTGTGCACCATGATGGTTTGACAATTATTGAAAAAGTTTTAACTCTACTTTCTTACATTTTTGTGTAAAAACATGAATGTAACTACTTATAGCTACTTTTGTTGTATACTTCTCATGTTTTCACCCAATGTGTTAGTGAAATAAGTCACGTCACCTTGTAGTGAATTGCAAGTGTTATGTGGAAAATGGATTCTACCACAAACACGTATATCAAGTACCACATGGACTTGCATAAACCTTAAAATTGTCACTTGAAACAATGTAAACTTCCATATGCACATTGGGTTGATTAATGCATATGGTATTTTGTTGTTCATTTAGTTGGATTCTATGGAAATCAAGAGTTCACCTGAAATACTACTAATGGAAACACATAAGGCTCCACATGTGTAGGCATTTTTCAACCATGGTTCACCATCCAAAATCCATATTCATCTTGTTTCATGGTTGCATTACCATGGGTGTTTATAGGAATCCATGAACATTACATGACCACAAGGCATAATCCTTCATATGACACAACAATTATCTCTTTCAACACCCCTACACAATGCATTATTAACAAATAGGAGATTTAATCAAGTGCAAACATAACTTTTATTGAAAGGAAACAAAAACATGATGTTCACAACATGGAACATAACATCAAAAACCCCTCAAGGTTCTTGTCACGTGAAATACACAAACTTGTGTAATGAAAAAAAAAAACCAAACCATCAACACCAAGGTATTTAACTAAAAGACCAAACCACAAATAACCAAATTAATATAAGTAAAGAAAGTAATTCAACCTTGTGAAAGTAACCTAGTTATTTTCCTACTCCAGTAACTAATGAAACCTAGTTAGTTGAACTTGAATTTTCAACACTCCCCCTCAAGTTCACATCCACTTATAGTGCACCAAACATTTAAAAAAACTTCCTTAGCTTGTTTGTATCTAAAGCCTTTGTGAAAATGTTAGCAACTTGATCTCCAATACTGACATGAGTAAAGTTAATTTCTCTTGCTAGAATTTTTTCTCTAATAAAGTGGTAATGCACGTCAATGTGCTTTGTTCTAACATAATAGACCGGGTTGTTAACAAGTAGTATGTTACTGATGTTATCACGATAAATGACAACATGAGCATCCATTGAATGTCCCAAATTTGAGAGTAGTTTTTGTAACCAAACTACTTCACATGCAACAATTGTTACGCCTCTATATTATGCTTCCATGTTTGATAGTGCAACTATTGGTTGTTTCTTATTGCTCCAACTAACATCACCACTTCCAAAAGAAAACATGAAACCAATGGTTGATCTTGTATCTAAAACATTGCCAACCCAAACAACATCCGTATATCCATGTATTTGTAATTAGCTCTTGGCTTCATAAAAAAATTCCACACTACAAAGTATGTTTTATGTACCTCATTTTGCGCCTCACTACATCCAAATGTGGCTTTTGTGGTGTTCGCATGGATTGACTCACCACTCCAACTACATAACTCAAATCCTTGTGATGGTCATGTAATCAAACTCCCCACTATGCGTCTGTAGATAGTGGTATCTTCCACAAGGTCTCTTTCATCTGCATTTAACTTCACATTTTGCTCCAATGGAATTGAAATGGGTTTGCAACCCGTCATCCCATATTTGGACAAGTTGTTCAAGGCATATTGCCTTCGTAGTAACCATATCCCTTTAAGGGATTGGATTACCTCAATGCCGAGGAAATAACACAACTCTTTCAAATCTTTCATCTCAAACTTTTGCTTCAAAAGCTTCTTCAGATGAGAGATGTCCGCATCATTATCTCATGTGATAATCAAGTCATCAACATAAATGATTATGACTATAATCCCATAATCTATCTTTTTCACATATAGTGAAAAATTTACATTGGATGTTTGAAATCCACTTGTGACAAGATACGAACTTATTTTATTTGACCAAACTCTAGGTGCTTGTTTCAAGTCGTACAAAGCTTTCTTCAACCTACAAACCAAATTAGGATGTGTTTGGTCCACATAAGTTGGTGGTTGTTCCATGTACACTTTTTTTTGTAAATTTCCATGAAGAAAAACATTCTTTAGGTCCATTTGATGTAAAGACCATCCTTTTGTTACTGTCATAGTAATGATTGTGTTTTTATAGTTATCATTTTTGCAATTGGACTATAGGTCTTTTCATAGTCTATGCCATAACTTTGGGCATAACTTTGGCAACTAATCTTGCTTTGTATCTGTTCACATATCCATCTTGCATTATGTTTGACTTTGTACACCCATTTGCACCCAATTATTTTCTTGTCTTTTAGTAAAGCTACTAAATCCCAAGTTGCATTAACATCTAATGTTGCCATCTCTTCATCGATGGCATTGTCCCATTTAGGGTTTTCCAACTACATGTTCAAAACAAATGGGTTCAACCTCTTATATAACTCTCACCATGTATGTGTAATGATGAGCTACAAAACCATCATATGTGAGTATTTGTATAAGGTATTTGACTCGTGTGGATTTTCGTACTCCATTACTGTTATTAGGTGTTTTCAAAACTTTCTTAGCCATCCAAGCTTCGGGAGTAATAACTGAAAGGACTCTTGATTTTTCACCCACATTCAATTCTGTATCACTTGATTAAGCATCTACATGAGAATTTCTAAATGATGTTTGAAAACTACCATGTACAATGTTTGAAGATCTTAATTTTCCTTTCCATGGAGTGCTACTAGACCCATTAATTGAAAACTCTTATGGTCCACTAATTAATTGTGATTCTTGTCCCACATTTTATGAAACATCACCAATTTTAGCTTCTCCATCTTTTGTTATCTTCAATGGTGAGTACCAATTTACCATCTCATCAAACAAAACATCTCTATTCACTTGCAACTTTCGAATGGAAGGGTTGAAACATCTATATCCTTTTTGGTCTAAAGAATATCCAATGAATATACACTTTTTGGGTCTAGTTTTGATCTCTTCTTGTCTGGAACATGCACGTATGTAAATGCAACCAAACACTCTGAAATGTGAAACATCTGGTTTCTTGCTTGTGTGTTTTTCTTTAGGTGTCATGCCATGAACTGTCATGATAACAAATAGGAAATCTACTCAAGTGCAAACATAGAACTTTATTGAAAGGAAGCTATAACATGATGCTCACAACACAAAACATAACATCAAAAACTCCTCAAGGTTCTTGTCACATGAAATACACAAACTTGTGTAATGAAGAAAAGAGAAACAAACCATCAACACCAAAGTATTTAACTACAAAACCAAACCACAAATAACCAAACTAAAATAAGTAAAGAAAGTAATTCAACCTTGTGAAAGTAACCTAGTTACTTTCCTACTCCAATAACTAATGAAACCTAACTAGTTGAGCTTGAATTCTCAACACTCCCCTTCAAGCTCAAATCCACTTCTAGTACACCAAGCATTTTTTGAAACTTTTTTAGCTTGTTTGTACCTAAAGCCTTTTTGAAAATGTCAGCAACTTGATCTTCAGTACTGACATGAATAAGGTCAATTTCTTTTGCTAGAATTTTTTCTCTAATAAAGTGGTAATGCACCTCAATGTGCTTTGTCCTAGCATGATAGACTAGGTTGTTAATAAGTAGTATGTTACTGATGTTATTACAATAAATGACAACATGAGCATCCATTGATTGTCCCAAATCTGAAAGTAGTTTTAATAACCAAACTACTTCACATGCAGCAATTGTTGCGCCTCTGTATTTTGCCTCCGTGCTTGATAATGCAACTATTGGTTGTTTTTTATTGCTCCAACTAATAACACCACTTCCAAAAGAAAACATGAAACCACTTGTTGATCTTCTATCTGAAACATTGTCAGCCCAATCAGCATCCGTGTATCCATGTACTTGTAATTGGCTCTTCGCTTCATAAAAATTCCACACTACAAAGTACGTTTTATGTACCTCAATATGCGCCTCACTGCATCCAAACGTGGCTTTCGTGGTGTAAGTGATTGAACATGTATTATTCAAAGATTATAATAATAACATTTTAAAAAGTAAAAACCATGTCCATTCGAATCATCTTAAATAATCTTGTATGGACTTATAAGGAGTGTAATTTTTGTTCATGTTGAGACATTCAATCGTGCATTCACCCCCTACTTTCTACTTTGGTGAACCTTACAACCCACCTATATTTTATTTTGGGTTAGTTTACATCCATTTTGGATCCATTTAAGGTTTACATATATACCTATCCAAACCTCATTAAAATGACACAAATTCTAAGCATTTCAACAATGTCAAAGTAAACTAAAGCCAATGAAGATAATTTTAGCTTGGTCCCAACTAGACCTATCAACACATCAATTATGAAGTGATCAATCAACAAACACACACACACCAATTAAGGCATGAAGATGGCAATTACCTAAGTATTGCCTGGCCTAGACACTACCAACTACCTATTAAAGAAATATTGTTTACATTTATAACCCCACCTAATTTCCACTAGGGTTCCATTGACATTCCACCTATGTTTCACTTTGGCTCCACCTACATCACACCTTGGATCCATTCTAAGTCCACTTTCATTCCATTCAAAATCCGTATAGATACCAACATTGACCAAAGGCCTTGAACTTTGGTTCCACTTACACATCATTTATAGTGTACAACCCACATTCACTCCATGTGCATTACAATTTCCAACCACCCTATGTCCACCCACATTCCATCTTAAGCTCACTAGACTTCCAAACTTGGATAAAAAATCTCCATGCTAAAAAAACACTTGTTGATAATCCTAAGTTAGTCCAAACTAATTAACGGACATACCAATTGAAAAATAACCATACAATATCAAAACACACCAAACATTACATCATGATACCAACTAGATAGCCTACCTTCTTAATGACAACTACCCCACAAGGTGTCAAACATTGGCACCATGACTTACATCATGTGGAACCACATTATTTCAATGTCATTTTACAAGTGTATCCCACCTAGTTTGACTTGGCACCATTTGCATTACACTAATATAGATCCATTATGAATTCACATACATTCCACTCGTACTCCATCTAAATTCCCAACATTTTCCAAGACATTTTAATTCAACTTTGGCTCCACATACATTCCACTTCAGTTCCAACAAAAGTTCTAAATATAAAGCTCACTAAACTTCCAAACTTGGTGCATGAAAATTCAAGTACTATCCAAGTTAAGTAAAAACCCATGTTGAAAATCCTATCTTATTACCACATGCTAGAAAGGTAAATCAATATTTATAATTGACCAATGGACATGCATGATGCCACCAACTATTATACTAAGATATAACACCTAAACATGCCATGCCTTAATGATAATTGCCCCAAGTGTGACCAAGGTTGGTGGCACTTACAATCCACTTTGACACCACCTTCATCCCACTATGGTTTCGTGTTGTTCCTAAACAAGTTCTATGTAGACCTTTGTAAAACATATTTTAATCTAGGCTACAAGAAAATCAGCATTGGAGCCATTCATACCCCACAAGTGTACTTGAATAGGATTTCACAAATGCATCCCACATTTAAATTCACAACTAACACCACATGCATTGCACTTTGGCTCCACTCCATGGGTTCACCTACATTCCAATGAATTGGTTCCAACTTCTCATCATTATAGCATACATTCCACTTTTGCACTACCCACCACCTTGATGCATTTGACCATGCATGGTCAATTTGACATAAGCTTCCACAACAATATCATGCCAAACATGTAATCACTCCCATGTGCCACTTGCATTCCACTCCAAGCTCCATGGGTACACTTGATTTTCACTATGGCCCCACCTAATGGACACCCATGTTAATCAAAATTTATTTCCCACTCTAAAACTTGGTCCACTTGTATAATACAACCCCTACAACCTACCAAGCCCACTTTCACATTCCACTTGCCTAACTAAACATTACTTTGTGCATAGATATAGGATACTTGTAAATTGGCACATTCCACTTCAATTTAATTCTTAGTACAAGTAGCCCATCACTAGACACCATTAGGTTCCACCACAATATCACTCCAAGCCTATGACCACTTCCACATCATTAGTTCACACATCCAAATTTCATTATATGGACCATTTGATCTCTTTGCATTTTACCAAAATTGCCATGTTGAGTTACAAATCATCACCATTATTGAACTACCTAATTATCAAATATGTCAATCAAATTTTAAATGCACATAATGTCAATTATACTTACTTGAATCAAGCAAATTATGTGTGCAAAGTTCATTCATGTTCACTAGAAGGGACAATCTTAGGCTAAATCTTTTGTTTTTTAATCTATTAGCCTTTCATGAACTTTATTTACTCGTTTTATTTCCTTCACCTATATTATATTTGGTGATGTATGCTATAAACAAACAATGTTTGAAACTTATTAAAACAACACTAGTGAAAAACATGAGTAAAAAAGGAAAAACCATACATTGTTGTTGAAGAATTGTTGGAAAGTCGTAGTGTTTCTAGATAATAGTTGTAAACCTTTGAAAAAAATTTAGCAATAATCCCTTGATGGTTAATTAAGCTTGCTATAACCAAAAAATCATGCATTTGTAAAATCAATCAAACTTGATATGTTAACAATGTCAATCAAACTTTCAAATCAGGCTAGTAATTGTATTTACTATAATTTGAAATGTAAATCATCCAAAAAACATTCAAAACTTATTAAAACAACATTAGTGAAAAACATAAGTGGAAGGAAAAACCTACATTCTTGTGGTTGATCAATAACCACCACTAGGATGCCTTTGACTAGGTTTTGACCACTTGCATTTGAAGGCCATTCCACCACAATATCACTCCAAACTTATCAAATTAATATAACTGAATACATAGATTGAAAAGATACATTCCACTCTTGCAATACCCAACACATTGATGCATTTAACCATGCATGGACCACTAACACTTTGAGGTCAATCCACCATGTAAGCTTCTACCATGATATTGTTCCAAACCTATGATCACTCCCCCATGTTGCTTGCATTCCGCTCCAACCACCATGGGCACAACTAACATTCATTTTGGCCCCAACCAATGGACACCTATGTTAATCAAATTTCATTCCCCACTTTCCCCTTAAACTTGGTCCACTTGTATAGTGCAATCTCTACAACCTACCAAGCCCACTTTCACATTCCACTTGCCTAACCAAACTTTGCTTTGTGCATTGATATAGGATATTTGTAAATTGGCAGTTCCACTTCAATGTCATTCCTAGTCCACATAACCCATCATTAGACACCATAAGGTTCCACCACATTATCATTTTGGAAGCTTGCACAACCATTTGCACATCATTAGTTCATAGATCCAAATTCCTTTATATGGACTATTTGATCCCTTTGCATTTACCAATACCATAGTAGTGACATACTCTCAATTCGATTCAAACATACGCGTATTTTACGTATTTTTGGGCTTTTAAAAAAATACTTAAAAATACTTTATACAAAGGCCAATTTTCAAGCCTTTGTATTTTTATAATGATTTTTTTAAATACTTGAAAATACTTCTTTTTGAGCACCTTTGAGAAATACTCGTATTTCGTATGTCACTACTATGACCAATACGCCATGTTGAGTTATAGGTCATCACCATTATTACACTACCTAATTGAATATGACATCAATAAGACTTGAGAATTAGGAAAATTACATATATGCAAAGCTCATTCATGCTCATTAAAAAAAAGTCTTTCACGCTAGATTTTTCTTTCTTTTTTAAATTTTGTAGCTTCTCTTGAACTTTCTTTCTTTACTCATTTTACCTCCCTCATAATATATGCTAGTAACCAAAGATTTTTTAATTTTTTTTGCAACGTATATTATAAAATAATAGTGTTTGAAACTTATTAAAACAACATTAATGAAAAACATGAGCCCAAAGGGGAAAAACATACATTTTGTTATTGTTGGAAAGTTGTGCACATTCTTTGAATTCATGTTGTATGCAAATGTGGGTGTATTATTTTTACATACTAGTTGCAAACCTATGAGAAAATCAATATTCATGCATTGATAGTTAATTATTTGCTAGAATAAAAAAAAACCATACATTCTTAATATCAATCAAACATTCAAATTATGAAAGTAAATTGTACTTTTTTAATAGCCCAGCTCACTAATATTGAACATAAACAAAAATAAATAAATTCAACATCATTTTATTTTCTTTTCATTCTATCACAATAATAATGAAAAAAATGAATTTAAAAGGAAAAATATATAATTTTTGTTGTTGTTGAAAAGTTGTTGGAAAGGACTATGCACATTCTTGAATTCATGTTGTATGTAGGTTTAGGTATATTATTTTTACATAATAGTTGAAAACCTTTGAAAAAAATCAATATTCACCCCCCAATAGCTTTAATTACTTACTAGAACCAAAAAATCACACATTTGTAATATCAATCAAACTTGATACGTTAATAATGTCAATCAAACTTTCAAATTAGGAAAATAAATTGTATTTACTAAATAGCTCATTAATATTCAATAGAAAAAATAAAATCAACCTCATTTTCTTTCCTTTCCCTCTCTTACAACAACAATGAAAAAAATGAATTTAAAGGGAAAAAACATACATTTTTTGTTGTTGTTGAAGAGGTGTTGGAAAGTCATGCATATTCTTTGATTTCATGTTGTGTACATGTGTGGGTGTAGTGTTTTTTACACAATAGTTGCAAACCTTTGAAAATAAATAATATTCACCCCCTCATAGTTTTGGTAACATGTTGTAACCTAAAATACATACATTTGTAATATCAATCAAACCTACTACAATTAGCTATGTCAATCATATTTTCAAATTGTATTTACAAAATCATTCACTAATACTTAGCAAGAAAAACCTTCTTTTCTTTCTTTTCTTTCTCTTACAACAACAATGAAAACAATAGATCTAGAGGGGAAAAACATACTTTTTCATTGTTGAAAAGTTGCTGGAAAGTTGTGCACACCTTGACTCCATGTATGTGCATGTTTGGATGTAATGCTTCTACACAATAGTTGCACACCTTTTTTAAAAATCAATATTCACCCCGTAATAGTTCTAATTACTTGTTAGAATAAAAAACCCATACATTTGTAATATCAATCAAACCTAATACATTAGCAATGTATTTATAACTAAAAGGTTCAATAATATTATTCAATAAAGAAAAAAATCAACCTCATTTTATCTTTTTTCTTTATCTCAAAAAAATAATGAAAAACATAATTCCTAAGGGAAACTACAACAATGGGGTTGTCCAAAAACTTGTTGAGTTAAAACTAATTTGGTTGCTAAACCCTAACCCTAAATGCATGTGTAAGAGGAAAATTCAAATTTCCAAAACAAACCATGCCCATTAGGATTTTGGTGCTTCATCTTACAACCTAGGGTTTTGGATATTTGAATGTATATTCTTTTGTGTTTTTGGTCATGTTGGTTTGAAATTTTTTGACTCCAAATTATTTTTTGAAGCTTCCACTACTTGTTGTATTAACATGTTATATGTGGCTTGTTACAATTATGATGCAAATTAAAAAAATTCTAGCATGTTTTAGGTTAAGTGAACTCATCTTCAACTCCTTTACCAATTATCAAAAAATGTGTTTACTAGCTTGTTAACCATTATGGTTGGGTTGTATGTTCCTAGTATTGTGGTCTCTTTATGTTTCCTTGTTGTGCTTTTTTAATGCTTAAGCTTTATTCTTTGTTTGAATCTTTTGCCATGTGTATGAACATCTTGGGTGGTCAATTCTTGCAATTAGACAATGCAAAATAAAAAAACATTTTGCATGTTTTATATAAGTTGAACCTTCAACATCTTTGCTTTAACTATTAGAAAATCCAACAATAAACTTTAGGCATTATGAAAATCTTACAAATTTTTTTAGTTGTATCCTGGATTATTTTATGTGTTCCTTGGAGGAAATTTTGTTGGATATTTGTTGCAAGATTTGACTCATCTAGGTCAGAAGTTTTACTAAAATTCATCACAAAGATTTAATATTATTAAGAGTTGATCTAATATTTTCTTGTGGTGTTTGTTGGTTGGGGTTTGTGTGAATATGTAGAAAACAATTATGGGTCCAAGGAAGAAGAAGCACGTGGGTCCAAAGAGGTTGTTTACCATGATGGAGTATTGGTAAAAGGGCACATCAATGTGCAAGTTTTAAGATCTTGTAAATAGAATAAAAACCATCCTAGTTGTCCATCTTGTTTGCACTAAAATATTGGAAAGTAAAAACATATTTGAAACTTGTAAGTTTTCAATTGCACCTTTAATGTGTATGGGATTAAATTGTGAACCATTCACATTCAATAAATAATTAGGACAATACATTGGGACTTGTAATTAGTAGGTTTGTGCAAATGAACTACAAATTAAATTTCTTATGTATGTCATAAGTAGTGTATCATCAATCCGGTCACTAGTGCAATTCCACTAGGGAAACTACTCGTGGACTAGTTGTATACCACTAGTGTCAGTGGAGAACAAATCAAATGCCTTGGGCTTCACATCTCCTAAACAAGATGACAAGTGATGAAAACCATTAAGTTAGAACGGAGTACCCCAATGATTAAATTAATGTAGGCAAGTAACATTGTGGGAAATTTGGGTTCATGTGTATCAAATGCAATTACATTCAATAGTCAAGCTCAAAATTCAATATGCGAGATGTGTTAATGTGGATAATTCATCATGACCTACTAACATATGGTGCATATTGTCAAGTGGTTGTCCATCTTGTTTAAATTGGAGTATTATAAAAGGTAACAACACAATGTATGGACCACTATGCTTCCACTAATGAGTCATATATAATGGACCATTATGCATGCACCTAGAGTGAGTCCCTAAAAGGCCACTATGTTTCCACTAGTGAATTACTCTAAGACCACTATGCTAATATGGAATAACTTGGAATTGGCACTTGTAATGGGTGTTTAGATGATTTGGGCATAGGAACTTGGGATTAAAGATGTGTTCGACAATTTATTAAAACACTTGTTTGGTGAAAGGGAAATGATGGAGGTGTAGAAGGACATGGAGGGGGCAAGGACACAACAATAAACACAATTATGAAGAAGGTATGGAATTAAAATCCATACATCTATAATATTGATCAAAGTTAATACATTAGCAATGTCAATCATACTTTCAAATCAAGTAAGTAAAATGTATTTACAAAATAACTCATTAATATTACTCAATAGAAAAATATTTTTTTTAGCCTCATTCTTTTTTCTTTATTTCAAAACAATATGAAAAAACATGATTTGATTAGAAGGAAACTAAAACATTGAGGTTGTACAAAACCTTGTTGGGTTGAAACTATCTTGTTTGTTAAATTTTAACTGTAAATACATGTGTAGGAAGAAAATTCAATGTTTAGATTTCCCTCCAATAAAAACCATGCCCATTAAGGTTTTCAGTGCTTCATTTTACAACTTAGGGTTTGGGTCCTTCAAAATATATTCTTTTTGTGTTCTCAAGGTCATGTTGTTTTGAATTTTTTTGATTCCAAGTAATTTTTTTTAAAAATCCATTACTTGTTGCATTAACATGCACTAGGTGGCTTCTTACAATTATGATGTAGATTCAAAAACATTCTACCATGTTTTAAGTTAAATGAACTCACCTTCAACTCCTTTGCCAATTATCAAAAAATCGTTTACAACTAGCTTGTTAGGTATTATGATTAAGTTGTATGTTCCTAGTATTGTGGTCTTTATTGTATATTCTTTAAAGGCAAGTTTACTGAATTTTGGTTTGTCACATTTGAAAAATCTAGGTTTAAAAAGGTTCAATGTTGGATTCAACACAAGATTCTAACATTGAAGTGATTTCATGTTGTTTGCAGGTGGTGTTTGTTGATAAGGGGTTTACATGAATTAGCAAGTGTTTGACCGAACATGACAACATGTGAATTTGGTTCCCAAGAACCCTAAACACCTAGGTCCACACAAAAGTTTGTTTGCCATGATGGATTAGTGGATGGCCAATTTGTTTTTGTTTTTGTTGTGTTTTCTTAAATGCTTAAAGTTTGTTCTCTATTTTAATCTTTTGCCATGTGTATGAGCATCTTAGGTGGTTGATTCTTGTGATTAAACAATGTAATTTTTTAAAAATTACAATGTTTTATATAGTTGAGCCTCCAACTTCTTTTCTCTAACTATTAGAAAATCCAACAATAAAATTTAGGGAATTATGAATATCTTACCAAACTTGTTAGTTATATCATTTTTTTTTATGTGTTCCTTGGAGGAGACTTTGTTGGATATTTGTTGCAAGATTTAACTCATTTAAGTGAGGATTTTTAACTTCTAGAATTCATCACAAAAGTTCAATATCATCAAGAAAGTGATCTAATTTTTTCTTGTGGTGCTTGTTGGTTGGGGTTTATGTGAATCCGCAGAAAAAAAATTATGGGTCCAAAGAAAAAGAAACATGTGGGTCTTAAAAAGTTGTATGCCATGATGGGTGCTAGCCAAAGGGCACATTAATGTGTAAGTTCTAAGACTTTCCAAATAAAATGAAAACCATTTTGGTTGTCCACCTTATTTGCACTAGAATATTGGACGGTAAAAACATATTTGAAATTTGTAAGTTTTCAATTGCACCTTTAATGTGTATGGGATTAGATTGTGAACCATTCGCATTCAATAATTAATTAGGACAATACATTGGGACTTGTAACTTGTAGGTTTGTGCAAATGAACTACAAATCAAATTTCTTATGTCTTTCATTAATGGTGAATCATTAGTCTAGTGCGATTCCACTAAGGAATCATTTCTGGACCATTTGTACACCATTAATGTCATTGGAAAACAAATCAAATCCCTTGGGCTACATATGTCATAAGATGTATTAATGTCCAAAAGAATGCACAATAATGTGTACTGATGCCAACATAAGAGGTGGTTGCCAATGCATCATGAATTTTGATTTGGCTTAATTATTTTGATGGGGTTTGAGAAGATGGACATCCTCGACCAAAGGTGAATGCTACAAATATTATTACCCATGCTAACATTTGATCTTAATGGATTGCGAGTGGTGGGTAGCATGTAAAAAATTACCTTGCTTAAGGAAAACTGGAGTGAAAGAGTTGTCCATCTTGTTTAGACTAGACTATTGGAACATACAACACATTAACATGGGCATTCCACTAATGAGTTGCTAGAAGACCATCATGCTTCTAGTAGTGGGTCACTAGATCAAGACCATTTTTTATCCATTAGTGAATTATTAAAAGACCTCTATTGTTCCTCCATTAAAAGAAATTTGAAAATCAACGACTAAATTTGTGATTCATTTGTAGTTGTAATGGACACATGCAACTAAAAATAGCCAGTTGCTTAAGACAAGTGCTAAAAGACATGACATGGGCCATGAAGTTGAAAGTGTAAACTTACGACTAAGCAAGATTTTCTCATTTGCCATGGAAGATCCTTAGTATGACATGGAACCCCAAATTGAGATTACATTTAGGATAGTCACATGTTACCAAATGTGCCATTGATGGGTGGTTAGGATTTAACCACATGGTAATTTTTTTTTAAAAATGGCCATAAAACATGTGGCAATTTTCCATTTGTTCAAAAAAGATATATTATAGTTAAAATAATTAAAATTTTAATTAGAGTAACTAAATATTATAATTACAATAACTAAATGTTATGGTTACAATAATTATAATTACAATAAAAATATTATAATTATAAAAAATAAAAATTACAATTATAGTAATTAATTTTTATAATTAATTAATTAAATCTATTTTAGGCTAAATTATAATAAACAACCTAGCATAGGCTAAGTAGGTAGGTAGGATCCTATTTATTTTGTTGGGGACAAGCCTTTTGATTGGTTCATCCCAAATGGCACCTACACTATGTTTATAATGCGTTCCATGACTCTAGTCCATTCCTTCACCTAGTTATATGCTTCACAACTTTGAAGTTGTAAATAAAGGATATGGGACAATTTTAATTAAAGAAAAACACTACAACACTACAACATTATCATGACATCCTTCGTCTCATACAAAAACATTATCATATATCCACACAATAAAATATTTACTATTTTCACTAATTATTTACTACCTATCCTACTTACTACCTACAAATTAACCTATCATATTAATTAATCAATTAATATAAAAACACTATGACATATCCACACAATAAAAGACCTACTACTTAACTTAGCTACTTACTACTTAGTACTTATCCTACTTACTACATATTACTTAGGCTACATACCCACTATCAATTACCTAACCTGCATATAATAAATTAATTACCTAAACTACTTAATTTATTATTATTATTATAAAATCATATATCCACATAATAAAATATTTACAATTTAACCTACCTACTACTTACTACTACCTATCCTATTTATCACACATTACCTCGGCTACATACATACTATCTACTACCTAGTTTACCTAATAAACTAATTACCTAGTCTACATTTAATAAATTAATTGTTTAACATAGTTAGTTAATTAATAAATTAATACAAAACACTATGACCATCCACAAAATAAAATACCTTTTGCTTAGCTTACCTACCTACCTACCTACAACCTATTAATACCTATCCTATTTATTACATACTACCTAGGTTACATACCTATTATCTACTACCTAGCCTACCTAATACATTAATTACCTACTCTACATTTAATAAATTATTTTTAAAACATAGCTAATTATTTTATCAATTTATACAAAAGCATTACGACATATCCACAAAATAAAATACCTCTTGCTTAGCTCACCTACCTACCTACTAGTACCTTTCCTACTTACTACATACCACCTAGCCTAACAAATTAATTGATTAAATACCTAACCTAATTAATTAATTAATTAATAGGAAAACATGATCACATATTCACACAATAAACTAATTAACCTACCTACTACCTATCCTACTTACTACCTACTACCTAGTTTACCAATTAATTAATGACCTAGCCTAGCTAGTAACTACCTACCTAGTTCACCTAGCCTAACTAGGTTTAACCTTCATAACCTAGCCTGTTAGTTACACCTAATAAACTAGCCTACTATTACCTATAGATAATTTAGGCTAATTAACTAAGTATCCAAGCTAGGCTAGGCTAGGCTACCAATGTACATAGGCCTACTTAGTTTTACGTAAGGGTTTAGGGTTTAGGATTAAGCTTACCTAGTTTAGTTTACTAAGTTATAATAACCTTTTCTAGCAAACTATTGGCTATTAGATATTATATCATGGAAGACCCATGTGGATAATTGCAAAGAAGACCCAGGGATGGGTACATTGAAAGGATAATGTGGTCTATGTTTCTTTGTTCATTTGGTAGAATATACTATTGCAGTTGCAAAAACTTTCATGGTAGTTGCAAAAACAATTATGTTATCATCCATTGATGAATACATTCAAAATTGGTTGACATTGTTCACTTTCATGTACATTTTCAATGAAAATTACATTAGTCATATGTTGTAGTTGCATATGCAACTACAACAAGTTGTAACTACATGGACACATGGGACTAACACACTACTAGTTGTAAAATCAATTGGTTTGGACATTAGTCGCATAGTAGTTGCAAAAATATGGTTAGATTGGACAACATTTTTTCTAGTGCACTAGAAAATAACTACTTACATCAACTATGATTCCATTAGGGAATCGATTTAAGGTTGGGATGGTTGAATGGAATAATTCCATAATAGACATAGTCACTAGTGAAATGAAGTGGGTTCATGCATGTAGGAAATACCTATCCAAAATATGTTAGACATAATGCACATATAACATAATGTGTTTAACAACTTGTTAAAATATTGTCTGGTGAAAGGGACATTGTGGAGGTGTGAAAGGACATGGAAGAGGCAAGTGTACAACAACACGTACGATTACAAAGGAGGCCTAGAGCTACAAATTTCTTTAAACCAATAGCCCCATTTGTGTTCACACTTGAGATGAAAACAAGTCATTCCTTGATTTTGTGACATGCATTTATGCTCGAACATGATATTCAGTTGCATTTAAGAAGCACGTCAATTTGAAAAGGTTGTTTGCCGTGAAAAGCCATGACCACCATGTCATGGTACAACAAATACTACCACTTGTAGTTTGCAATCTTTTGCAACTAGGCCCTAAAGTAGCAATTATATGATTGGGAAGTGCATTTGGCAAAATATGTGCAAAGGTGATCAATCTAAATGGCCTTTCCAATTTGTGAACATATGTGGTTGAATAATTGTGCCTTTTAGAAATATGGTTTCCACCTACATTATTTGATTTGATGACTCATCTCCTAATTCATCTAGTAGATGAATTAGAGATATGTGGGCCAATGGGTGCTACCCAAGGTTGATGCATAGTCGGGTGCACCAATTTGGGTGTCACACAAATTAATTATGCCTTATGGTTGCCATTGCAATGACCATGTTACTTTATAGGTTTTAAAATTTATTAAAATGGACTTGGTTTAAAAATATTAACTTGAATAACTACATGATGCATAAAATCAAAGGTATAGTTTAGGGTTAAGTCCATAAGTATAACATGGGCGGAATGTGGAAGGGATGATAGGTCTATCTAGTGATACTTTGGTGAGAACAATGGTGATATATCCATGTATTATGAAAGGAATGTAATTAAACCATTGGACATTATGAAGTGTGCGTGGTAGGAAGTGTGAGTGGTTTAGGCATGGTTTAGGTGATGCATGGTGGCGTAATGGAATGTGACCATTACATTTCATTATTAGTGGGCATGGTGAAATGAGGTGGTTTAAAGTTTGGAGTGTTATTGAGGTGGAATCAATGGTGGAATGATTGTGTAATGTAAGTGGTGTAAGTATGGTGATTGATAGTGGTAGACTGGAATGTAACCATTATATCCCAAGGTGAAAATCCTTTAAGGTGTACCACATAGGACAAAAAGGGCTTAGCCCTTATTGTAGTCCTTTTTTACGATATATTTTGATCCTCATCAAAAGTAACAAATCAAAACTTGTCAAACTTTTCCAAAGGATTATATTTTAAACCATTAAAATTTTAGATTTCATCATAATCATCCATAAATGTGTATTTTCATGGTTAAAAACGACTAGGTAAAAAAAGACTAAATAAAAATGATAGAAAAGGGTGACCTTGTGACAAGATTTTGGTACACTTTAAAGAATTTGGGCCCCCAATTATGAAAGGGACATGGCTAATTGTGTTGATTATAAGCCTAGAGTGATATTGAGGTAGAACCAATGGTGAAGTCTAAGTGTAATGTAAGTGGTGCAACTCTAGTCAATGGGTTCAAAGTTGTGCATGGCAACAAAATGGAATGTAACCAATAGCTTCCACAATCCAATGGTCATGGTCGGTTGTATTGATTACAAGGTTGTAGGCTAATGTTAGTGGAGTGGAATGTAACCCATACATTTCAATATGAAGTGTGCATGGTTGACTACAATGTTTATAAATCTTGAGGGTAAATGCATAGTCAAGTGGTTCATTTTAGGCATATATAGATTTCACAAGACTCACAAACAAGTTTTTACAAATGATCCATATGGATATAATTTCTATTTCTATTTCATTCATGCAATCTTTGACTACTAAAGTTTAAATCATTTATGAAACCTTTTAAGACTAGGTCAAAACCCATATTGAAAAATATTGTTGTTCAAAAGTATGGTGAAATCAATTTGAAAATCCTAAAAGAAAAAACCCATAAAGTTCATAAGAATGAAAGACCATTTAGATCTTTCAATTCCCATTGGGCACAACAAATCTAACAAATTAAAAAAAATCATTTCAAAAGGACTTTTGAAAACAAGGTCCAATTATGACCATTCAAAAGTTCATAACCACCATTTGATTAAGGTTTAACAAAATAAAATTTCATATTCGACTTTATGATATCATTTTTCAACCCATGTTTAATCACAAATAAACAATTTGGAGTGGAATTCAATATGAATTCTTAATTTTTTTAACAATCTAGTCAATTGTTAAATTCATATATTTTATTTCAAAAGTCCACCATTGATAATGAATACATTATTTTCAAAAAATAATTGTGTAAATTTTTTCATAATCAAGTTGTTAGTCTAGAATGAGTCATTAGTTAATGTGTTTACAATTAAATCATTCACAAAACACTTGTAGAAATCAAACATGTGATGCAAAAAATGAGCCATTTTGCCTTGCATTCACCCTTGAGTGAGGTTCACATGGAACCGATGGTAGATTTACAATGTATTGTAAATGATCTAGGCTTGGTAATGTGTTCAAAATGGTGTGTGGTGGTAGAGTGGGAAGTATCCTATCCAATCCACTATGAAGTCAATATTACACGGATGTCCCTATTCCAGTGCATTGTAGCAATGACGATGATGTAGTAATATTCTTATAGTTTTAATGTTGCTGATAGGGTAAATGGTTTAGGGTTGGTCAAGGGATTGTTGGACGTGGGTGGTGGTAGAATGTAACATGTAACACCTACATTCCACTATCTAATGGGCATAGTTGGTTGTGGAATGATGGTGTGGAACAAGTGGTGTATTTTAAGTGTAATGTAATTGGTGCGATCATGGTCAAGGGGATAAACATGTTGTGTGTAAAGTGGAACATGTAACCAATCGATTCCACTTAAAAGTGTGCATGGTTGGTTGTAACACTTACATCATGTTTAGAAAGATATTGGGGTGGAAAGAATGGTCAATTGGCCATGGATTGCAAGTGGTATAAGAAGTGGGAAAGCTAAGTTGTGACAATGAAAAATTGTTAACAATATTGCGATGGAATCGAGGATTGAGTGTCCAAGTAGTGATGCTTTGGTGCAGTGAAAATAATGCATGTATTACCGGTTTAATCTAGGATTGGTTGGGGGGG
>Ga0209208_10002450_pt1 | contig 26560 bp, 28 predicted proteins | sample S1TSphfallax_3_FD_187694 | JGI IMG/M metagenome (GOLD analysis project Ga0209208, IMG submission 187694) | Host-associated microbial communities from peat moss isolated from Minnesota, USA - S1T2_Fd - Sphagnum fallax MG (SPAdes) (version 2) | ecosystem: Host-associated > Plants > Peat moss >...
CAACCTATGTGCATGCTTAGAAGGCTAAGGTAGGTAGGTTAGACTAAGGTTAAGTTAGGTTAGTTTAGGCTAAACTAGCACCTACCTACCTAAATGTTTTTTTTTCAACCTACCTAAACCTATTTACTACCTACCTACTTATTAATTAAAAAATATTAATCCAAAAAATGATTTTAATTTAAGTATAAAATTGACTTAGTCAAATGGTTCATTATCTACCAATTAGATAGTCAATCATTTTGTCAACCACTTTGCCAATCAAAATGAAAAGGTCCAATTTGACTACCCAGTTGAGTTGGACATGGCCAAAACAACTTGTCCAAACTGACAGGGTGGTTTTTTGTACGCTTGTCATTTTTGGGTATTTTTTTGACTTAAAAGCTTAGTTGAAAAAACCATGAATTATAGTAGTGCAAAATAAATGGGCTACCATAAAAATAACATCAAGATGATGAAACAACCCAAACAACTACAAGGCATTCCCCCTCATATGAGATGTATTTAACCTTTGTTTTGTTGTTGGATCAATTGGCATATGCCACCACAAACTTTCGACCATCATCATCAAGTTGAATAAGCACAACTCCCAACCCTATAATGCTCTAATCAATGTGGAATTGGAATGGTCCTCCTTCAATGGGTCACCTCAAAATGGGAGTTGATGAAAGCTTGTCCTTCAATTTTTGAAAGGCCTGCTTTTGCACCTCATCCCAAATGAACTTTTGTTCAATTTGTGTTAATTAGGTTAAAGGTTTGGCTATGCTACTAAACCCTTTCACAAACCTCCAGCAGTAATTACATAAGCCTAGGAAAGTTCATAATCAATTAACATTTATTAGTTGGGGAACTTGTGAAATGGCTTCACTTTAGCCTTCTGAGCCCCCAATCCACTTGGATAAATCATGTGACCCATGTATTCTACATGAATATGAAAAATCCAACACTTGCCTAGATGAAGCTTAAGGTTATGTTCCTTGAGTCTTCCAAACACCTCTTGCAAATGTTGCATGTGATCTCCTAGAATTAGGTTTAAAATAATGATGTCATCAATATAACATTTCACAAAACCAAAACCCACCAATATTCAATGCATGATTCTCTAAAATTGTGCAAGAACATTTTTCAAACCAAGTGGCAAAAACCTCCATTGGTACAAACAATCTTTCCCATGGGGATTAATCCCCCAAAATGTTGTTTTGACCTTGTCACCCTCCCCCAATGGCAACTAATGGTAACCATGCTTCAAGTCTAAGGTACTAAAAACCTTGGCTTGTCCAAGGGCATAAAAAATTTCCTCCAAAAGGGCCATGGCATATTTGTCTAAATGGGTTTGTTTATTCACCGAAGGGTAATCCTCACACATGTGGCATTCAATCCAATTGCCAAAAATGTCCTTCTTAGCTAGCGTCATTGGTGCTGAAACATTTTGACCCTTAGACAACTCCACTAAACTAGCATCCAACAATTTTGATGTTCAAGCCTGAACCAAGGTTTTCTCCACCTCATTAAGTCTATAAGGTTGCCTAAAAATTGGATTATTGTCCTCCAATATGATTTGAACCTCTTGTCCCCTTAACTAACTCAATTCCTTCAAACTAAAAGCAAAACATTTAGTGAAATTCCATATTATCCATTGTGCTTTGTGCACTTCACCTCTTGTGATTATTGAGTTAATTCTTGGGTCCCATGTTTTTACAGTCATTTGCACCTTGCGTTCAAATGATGAAATGTATCCCCAACATTTAAGGTTGGGGGCATGGCATGTGATTGTTATGCAAAATCTGGAAAGGTGCCATCATGTCTTAGCATTCCCACATCACCAATTTCCTATTCCATACCCATAAAATGTCCCTTGGCATCCCTAATCCCATAATTGCCAAAGATGTATTTGTCTTATTATAACATCACCCCCCCCCCCCTTACATCGACATAGCTAACCCAACAAAATGTGCAATAATGAAAGATGGGGTGGAGTGTATGGGTGTGATTGGCTAAAACATAATTGTTTTACGAACATGAAATTGAAAATCCATGTGAAGCAGTTGAGATCCAAAACTTGCCCCAAAATCCGCCTATAGGCTCCTTTAGAAATGCATTGCATGGTTGTGATGTTAGTGCAAAACCCCATGGCCCGTTCCTTTTCATTTACATTAGGTTTTTCCATATTAGATGAATGGGAATTCAAAATCATCCTTGGCCCCCATTCCTAAATGTTGAAAATGTGAAAAACTCAAAAATGTTGGTAAGGCTACTCATGGAAGGCCAACCTTATTGACCACAACCAAAGGTGATCAGTCATCATGATAAACCGCACATGAATGGTGTCCCAGATCCAATATGTCATCCATTAAGCATGTCGGTGACCTATGATTGAACTCATATGTTCATTGGATCAATTCTAGTAGTGTTAGGTTAATCCACATCCATCAAAACCAATGGGTTCGTGAGCCAATTGAAGCAACATCCACTTGCACTAGCTCAATAATTCAAGCCTTGATCTATTGCCATCCAACCAAAATAGTTGGCCTAAAATCGCCCATTGGTGCGACATTTTACCAATTACAAATACGTACATGGGTGCATTTGTTTATTGAAAATGTTGTACAACACAAATCAATTCCCAAAATAAACTTGATCTAGGATTGAAAATCCTTGGCCCATACTTGCTTGTGAAAGACCTTGGCACAACAATCCAGAAATGACCAAGTCAATTGGTCCAATCTTGGCCAAATTTGGTGCCCCCGTCAAGGTGATGTTGTTTGGTAAGGAACGCTAATAACCATGTATGGCCGATGATGGTAACAAGTGGGGGTACCTTTGTTGCAACATCATGACACACTGCATGGAGGCTTCTCTAGCTTGTTGATCCTTTTCCACATAATGGCATTTCCAGACTAGGATTCTCAATTGTAAAACCGTAGCTAATCCAAGATTAATGCTTCCAAATAACTTAAGTAGGCATATTCCATCCTTGGGAATATCCCACTGAAAAATCTTTGTATCCGATGGGCTCAAACTTGGAGGCCCATTACTAACATCCATTAATGAACATAGGCTTGGTGATGGCAAAGTGTGCCAAACTTGATGAATGTAATGACTAATTGATGATTGGAATTCATTCAATACGCCCCATGGTGGCCAGGGATCTAATGGAAAAATTGGAATTATTATCATTTCATGTGGCCCTGACATCGCCAATTCACCATTAGGAGGTGCATCATGGTTGTGGACATTACCTTCCAACAACTTTTGAGTTCATGTGGAAGGCCTAAAAATCCAACCAACATAGTTGACTTGTTAGATTTTCTTACTTGCCCCCTAGTAGCAATGAAGCTTGTGATTAATTCTAGTTTGCCAACTTGGGTGGTAATATGTGGTTTCCTCCCAAAACCAATGGTAACCCTAAAAGGTATAACACCACACTTCCAACCAACACATCATAAGACGTAGCATGCATGACCATTGCTTGGGCTTGCATAGTAGTGTAGTTTGTTGGCTTGTTGGGATTGATTTGGATCATAATTTCTTGTTTGATTAACTATCATGACTTCTCTAACCCACCCATGGATGTCAATTTTGATATGGGCATGGGTCCAAATTGACATCGATCAGTCCAAGACCATCAATAGTAACTTTGCCTAACATCAATGGTTGAACATTAGAATCCAATAACACTCTATGGGGTTGATGCCAATGTGTTGATGCCCCCTTTAATTGAAACATTCCTTCCTCATTGTGCACAACCACAACCTCAAGAATAACATTGGTTTGATCAATGGCTAGCCATGCTAGAAGGTCAATGAAGTTTGGCCACAACTACATGCTAAGATTCAGGTTGAACCTTGGACACCTTCGTGTGGTTGACCTTAAAAACTAAATGGACTATAGTAGGTACAAAATTATCCTTTAATTTAACCATCACATCTAGTGGTCCACCATTTTCACATAATGTGGCCACCAAACGAAACATGGTTATTAGTTGAATACCTAAAATGGCCATGTCTCAGTAGAAAACAAGGGTGCTTGATATATTACTTTGGCCACCCCCATCAAAGTTGTGGGTGCCTTGGATTTAGGAATAGAACTAGGCACCTAATTCCTTGACACTTCACCAAAAGTTAATGCCCCCATGGGATTGGGAATGGTGGTTGTCAACACAAATGATTGTGGGAGATGCACTTGATGTTGAACCTCACTATGCTAAAAATCTGATTTTTCATCAGCACTTCATGGTTTTGGCACCCATGCACTAGGCTTTGTCATTGGTGTAGTTATGGAAATCATTGCACTAAGATTTGGAAACATAACATGGTTTCCATCATTTGCTGCCCATGACTCATGATCTATTTACATATGTGGCATCGTTTCATCTGGTGTTATTGATTTCGAAAAACCAACTCCACAAAAAAAATCTTGGATCAACATTTGACCCATATGATTGGTCATCTTCCTAATCCTTGGCCTTCCCTGACCTAGATGTAGTAGATTTCACCTAGGTTGCCATGTTTGTGATTAAGGTTTCCAATTGTGCAAACCTAGCCTCCATGGTGTTGGGTTGGCCCTGCGTTGGCTTGGTGGTTGACCTTGTATTGGTAGAACTTTTCACCATTTAGCCCTTCCCAAAACCTTGGCCCTTATTGACATTCGTGTTCAGTGATTGGCCCTACCATAACTCTGGGTGAAGTGTGAAGTAATGATTGACATCATGCCCATATACATTGCAATGGGAACATGGTTAGTTGGGGTTAGGGTTAGAAGTTGTGGCTTGTGGTGGATTGGGACCATCCTTCTTGTGAGGCCCACCACACCTCCAACATTTGTCTTCTCCACTTTGTTCCATTGAATAGGATGTGGAATGACCATTTCAATTTGGTTTGGCCCCCTTGGCCTTGGGTGGTGTAGATTTGGTGGGTTGATTTTGTGATTGTTGATTGATGGTGTTGGAGAATGACCCAAGGTTCAGCATTCGTTTTTCCACCATGTTCATCTCAATCATTTCTAATAACTAAAACACATTGGCCAAAGTGGGTTGGGTAGGATGTAATAAGATGACATTTCACACTCAATGCCTAAGTTCCTTGTCCAAGATGTCATACCAAATTGAACTAGTTGGGCTTCTATGACACAAGGCCATGATCAACCTACACATATGTGCATAGGTTTTTTATAAGCATTCATGGGCTTTACGTTGGAACACTTGCAAACTTCGCAACTTTTCAATTTTAACCCCTTGGTAATTTCATTGAAACTCATTAAAAGATCCACAACTAGGTTAAATGCAAGCAATGGACCTCGCATATTAATGGATGCCCTTGCACTACCATCCAAGTAGTTCCACCACTTCCAGTGGTTCCACCATTTTTGGTGGCTCCACTACCACTGGTGTTTTTGCTACCACTCGTTGAACTAATGCCAAGAGTTGTCATTGCACCATTTGGGGCCACAATTCCCCTAGTGATAGAAACATAATTGGGAGACCAATATAACTACCACTCTTTAATCTAAATTTCATGGGCACATTTGAATTCATGATAGTCATCCATGGGTGCCCTTTTTCCAAATGTTGAAAATAAACCCTTCCATGCACTACACCAAAATGCGTCCTAATTCACTCTGAGTTTAATTAGATTTTGAGTGAATTTGGATATTTTTACCATTGTGAAACTAATCAACCCTTTAATGAACGGGGACAAGTTGGTATGGACAATGAATTGGTCCACTAGTACTTAGTGAAATACAAATTTACCCAAGCCATTTCACTTGTTAATTAATTAATTACGTAATATGGAAATTAATTAAATTTAAGTTATTCAATATATAATATATAATATTATTGATAATATCATGATTTTCAACCTATGAATTATTGACACATGTCACTACCTATGCTATATTAAAAACTTAGCCTATATACATAGGCCATATAATCAACCTAAGTAGACACCTACTCTAAAAAACTACATAAAAGAATATTCAATTAACTTACCACTATTAATCATAAACACACCATTTGTGAAGTTTGATCCTGTGACCTTTAGGATGGAGGTAAACCCCTAACATCAAACCACCACATTGAAAATTGTGATGTTGTGTTACATTGCATTCTATTTATCAAATATTTCATTTTAAAATTATAAAACATAAACTTTGAAAATTCATATCTTATTGAAATTTTATGCAAATGAAATAATTAAAATTTAATTTGTAATTTTTTTCAATAATGTACATAATTACATTTTTTTCCTTTCAAAACTGTAAAATCATTTGAACGATTTAAAAAAAAAATCACTATTTAATAACATTTCAATCACCATTTTAAAAAAAAATTGTTTAATAAATGGATTTTTTTTGTTAATATAATAATACTACCCATGTTAAATTATTTTCAGCTATTCTAGGGCTACTTTTCATTGTTTTAAGTTATTTCACCCTACATTATTTACAATTATGTATGGTTATTTTTAACTAATTCACCTTACGTTATTTTCCATTATTTTAAGTTATTTTTGGCTATTTTATGTTACTTTTGGTCAGTTTAGACTAATTCACCTTAGGTTATTTTCGACTATTGTAAGTTATTTATGGCTATTTTATGTTATTTTTGGCTATTGTACGCTATTTCATTTTAGGTTATTTGCGTCTATTATAAATTATTTTTGGCTATTTTAAGTTATTTCATCTTAAGTTATTTTCGACTATGTGAAAATTTTATTGGTTATTTTTGGCTATTGAAGGCTATTTCACCTTATGTTATTATTGGTTATTATATGTTATATTACCATAAGCTATTGGTGGCTATTGGTTTGGTGGCTATTGATGGTTATTCTATTATTGGCTACTAGTGGTTATTTTGTTAGTGGCTACTAGTGGTTATTTTGTTAGTGGCTACTGTTGGTTATTCTATTGGTGGTTATTTTATTTAATGGCTATTGGTGGTTATTTTGTTGGTGGCTATTAGTGTTTATTTTATTGATGGTTATTAATGGCTATTCTATTAATGGATATTAATAATGATTATATTAGTGGTTATTAATGGATATTCTGTTGGTGGATATTTTAAGTTAAATTATCATAGGTTATTGGTGATTATCAATGGCTATTGGTGGTTAAATTACCATAGGTTATTAGTGGATATTTTATTAGTGGTTATTGTTGGTTATTCTATTGGTGGCTATTCATAGTTATTTTATTAATGGTTATTGGTGATTATTCTATTGGTGGTTATTATTGGTTATATTACAACTATTGGTAGTTATCATATTATAAGTTATATTATCATAGGCTATTATTGGTTATTTTAAATTATTTTACCTTAGGTCATTATATTATATTTTAGATTATTTTAAATTGTTATATTTAGGATTAAAAAACTTATAATGACATAAAGTAAAATGACCTTGAATAACCTAAAATATAATTTAAAATAATATATTATAATTTAAAATAAAATAATAAAAGATATAACCTAAGGTTAATCAAATAATTTAATTTAAAATAACTTAAAATAAAAAACTATAATAAGTTAATTAAGATACCTTAAGATAGAATAACGTGTAATAATTTAGGGTATAATAATTTATAATAACTATGGGTGTAAGTTATAATAACTAAAGTATACAAAAATAATACAAGGTGTATCATAAAGTAGCACAAGGTATTTAAAACATCAACATAAAAATAAATTTATTTACCGTAGTAAATATAATAATGAATTATGTCAACTAGTAGTGAAACACGATGTTTACATAATGATATTATAATGAAATAATTTTAATTAGGGTGAAATCATTAAAATGTAACGAACTTATTTCACTTTTAAGGTCCCATAGTGATTTAGGCTAGTGAACTACACCCCACTTTTGTACTAGTGATGTCATGAATGTTGTGAACATATGGGGATTACACATTTGTTGCATTTCACACCAACTCTCAAACTTTTAAATGAAATCATTTAATTCAATGGTGCCAATTGCCCTTGAATATTGACGAGGCCCTTTGGTGGTTCCATACATTTCTTCCATGTCCCACAACAATGGTGGGGTGATAGACCTTGGAAAAAAATTTGTTTAAAAATGTGATGAATGTCCCCTAAATGATGATGAAGGTGGTGTGGGTGGTCGGAACACACTCCTTGCATGGTGAAACCACTAGTAATAATGTCCTTATCCTTTGAATTTCATGTCACCTCCATGATGAACCTTAAACCCTAACTTGGGTATCCCCCTTAAAATTTAATCACAAAAGGATGGTACACTTATGCTGTTTCAAACTAAATTTACAAGGATGTTGAACCTATTGCGGTTTAACTAAACCCCCAAAACACAAACCTCATAACATGAACCTGGGGATATTACATTCGTATGGTTAGGGCACCTTCACCCACAAAAACATTTCATAGGGTTAACAAACTAGGGCACATTATGAACATAATAAGGTGATTTATTAATTATCAACCCAATCTCATCACAATAATAAACAATGGGATATCCTAGTGATCAAATCTAGACATATATATCTCCAATTGCACCTCCCAATACAACCTAAACCTTGACTAAAACTTAATCAACATGTCCAGGGAAACTAAGGGTCAAGTAGGACTTGTTTAATGATTAGGATTGGGTGGTAACCTTGTCCCATGCCCAACCATTAACCACACCAATCACAACCCCCAAACTCATTATAACATAATGACACGCATGGGAAGGCACATAACTTTTCAATTGAAGTTTCACACTGAACAATAAACACAAACTACTAAGATGTCAACCTAAAAACATGCACTCACCCCTAGGTCATAGCCGAATGGCACACACCTTGGTAATCCCTCTACCCCCAAAAACATATAACAACTTGACCAACATGTTAACAAACAACATACACAACCCAACAAACATAAGTGAAGATGCACAACTCATGCAACACAAATCTCCACTTTTGTGATTCCCACACAAAAATCACGACATGTATTCAAGTCTTCTAGGTTCATTGATGGCGCAACACTCCACCATTCATAAGGTGTAGAAAATATGACTCACCAGCACAATGTTAAATCACTAAAGGTTTAATGTGAAAAAAATTGGCCACAAACCACCATGTGCCTTGGAATGAACCTTCAAAACTTCCTATGTCCAAATCATAGAAAAAATTTCATGATGGAAATGTTCTTCACAAGGAATTCATTGACATAAAAAGCTTTAGATTCTACCTTTGTATAGGTGGAAACTAAATTCACAAAGATTGAATGGCAAATAATTCCACAAATGCCAAATCAACCTCTAGCCTCCAAAATATTTTGTTTCCAAAACCTTTGTGGCTTCACATGCATCTAATTTTCCTTTCCAAAAATTCAAATGTGCAAACAATTTGTTAATCTAATTTTATATATGAAAGATATGAATTTATGAAAAAATCCAAAATGAAAATGAATTAAAAATGAATTTTTTGTTTAGTCTTAGGGATCAAATCATTTGGTATCACTCATAGGTGGGTTGTTTGCTAACTAGCCTACCCACATGGTCATTAACCCTTGTTCATCCACTAGCTACCCCTGGTTAGATGGATGAAAAATTTTAATCCAAAAGTTGGATGAAATCTCTTAATGGATGAAAAAAACAAAAATTAAAATTAAAATAACAATGCTGGTAGGTTTGGATTAGTGTCAAATTTGCACCCTAGGTTTGGAAAAATAGGATACAAATAAAAATAAAAGGGAGGCCTGGATTTGACTTGCTCGAATCACATTATTTTGGGCCTCCTTCAAGCTTTGCAAACTTCCTAGCCTCCCAAACCTAGTGGGTTCGAAGGGGAGGGTTAGCAAAGCTTGGAACTCATAATGATGGTGTAGTGGAGCTCCACACTCCTATTACCATTGCCACCTTTTTTTCCCCTTCCTTTCTTCCTTTTTTTTCCCGATAGGTTTGGATTGGTGTTGAACCTGCACCTTAGGTTTAGAAAAGTAGGAAAAATAATAATAATAAAAAGGAGGCCTAGATTGGATTCATTCAAATCACATTATCTTGGGCCTCCTTCGGGCTTTGCAAACCTCCCAACCTCCTCAACCTAGCAGGTTTGAAGGGGAAGTTTGGCAAAGCTTGGAACTAGTAGCGATGGCGTAATGGAGTTCCACACTCCTATTGCCATTACCACCTTTTTTCCTTTCGTTTTTTCCTTTTTTTTTTTTTGATATAGGTGCTGCCCACAAAAACCAAACATGGCAAGGAGCTTTTTTCCCCACCATTACAATTCTTAAATTTTGCGCTCCTTTAAACAATGACAAACATGATGATGACAACACCTAGGATGACGATGACAATGATGATGAAGGAAGGTGTGACTAGCCCCCCTCCCAACCTTGGAAAATGGGCATTGACAACCATGCAGCAAGGAGTTCAAGCTAGTCATGGTGATGGAAGTGGTGGCTGGTTGCCATCGTTGCTATTGTACATATATGGTACCAAGAGAAAGAGAAAGGAAGGGAGAGAGAGGGGATAGATAAGAAATAAATGCGAAAACAACAAAAGGGGGTTTTTTCTTATGCTTTTTGAACACTTTTGTTGTTATTTTTGCAACCTCCAAATTCTAGGGACTTGGCCCTGTTTGGGTTCAATTCCCAAAGGAATTGTACATGAAAAATAAATACAAGATCATCAAAATTGTTAGGTGAACATACCAAGATCCGCAAATGAGTGGTGTTTGCACCAAAGCAAAGCTCTTGCATAAATAACTTGTAATAACACAAAACAACACATAAACTACCCAACATTTGTTGCTAATCAAATCATGTGGATAACACACACAAAAGAAAAAGAAAAACATAGCGTTAAACAAGTCTAGCCTAATTGTAGCACAAAGCCAACTAGTTGATTTTTTGTGATTAAAAAATTGACTAACCTACAACAATGCAAGAATCCAAGCCCAAAACATAAAAACCAAAACACCTACATAATGAAGAGAACTATAAATAAAAAACTATGTTGTGGAATCTTAACTCACCAAAAGTGATTTGAGGTCACACAAGATGGGATTATATCCTATGACAAATTTTTCCCAAACTTCGTTCATATTTGTAATAGTTTGAGATTAACTATTTAGCTTGACTAACCTAGTTTATCCCTAACTAACTATGACCTAACTGAGCAGCTAAACTAACACACCTAACATGGGGGGAGAAAATGTTAAATAGTTAAAATAACCTTTCATTTGAATTAACACTTGGATCAATTTGACTATGAAGGAAAATTGATTATTTGTTTTGTTTGTCATGTTGAAAATTCCCAACCCAAAGTGCCTTTCGCCATGCTCTTGGTATCGTTGGAAAGCTTTCAATGAATAAGGGTGCGTCTAGTTGATTGCATAATGTTTCAACCTACAATGAAAAATATTTTGAATATTTTGAATATTGAACCTTTTTTGCATTAAAAATTCATTTAAATCAACAAATAATAACAACAATGGGATTGGGGCACATTTTGGTGCTCATGGACAACCTTTAATGAGTATAATTTAATTCAGGTGATTTGGAAATTTTTAGACCTAAAGTGTGAAAGATATTGAATTTTGAATAGTTTATATCATTGAAAATTTAATTTATTAAAAAAAACACTTATAGTACCATTGGAAAGCTCTCCATGAAAAAGGGTGTTAGGTAATGAGTTCACACTTGAGCCTATGGCATAGGCCACAATAATAAGAATTAATAAAATAATAATAAACTTGGTAGATGATTTTCATAAATGCTAATTAAAAAAGAAAATCATCCTTGGTCTTGTTTCTGCAAAAAATGAGAGTAATAAGAAAAAGAAAAAGAAGTGGCTAACATAAATTCCAAGATTATAAATATCATAATAAATAGTCAAATTTTTTTCTATATTATTTGAAGAAATAAGAGGTGAAAAAATTATTTTATTTTATTTTATTATGGATTAAGCACATATGTATCAAATACTATAAATAAATTGAAAAAAAAAATGGTGAAATTGGTAGACACGTTCCTTCCTCATGCATCTTGGTTCAAATCCGAATGGTGACATTTTCAATAAAATTATGAAATTCCAACCTTTTTTATTTCCAATCTACTTATGTGTCTAATCCATAATAAAATAATAATTCTTTTTGTCGTCTCTTGTTTCTTTGAACAATATAGAAAAAAAAAACTTCACTATTTTTCAAAGCCTTCCATTTTTTTGAGTGAGTAAATAACATAATTTTCACAAATTGAATACGAAGAAATAATTACATTGGATTTAAAAATCTTCTCATTACTTTAAGTTTTTAAAATGTAGGTAAAAAAAAATTATATTTGTTTTTAAAAGAAATGAGCCATTTCAAAAGCCATTCTGAAAGAAAAGCTTGGATTTGTGACCAAGGCTAGGTACTAGTGTCACAACCAATGTTTTAAAAAGGATTTTTGACAAGTTCCCCTTAATGGGTGCCAAGTTAAATTGCATAAATGTCCTATGAATGTCTAAATTGGATGTCACAAATATGCAGAAAAAAAAAGTTTCAAACCCCACCAAAAAAATAAATATATCTAATTAAGAAAAAATATTAACACAAAACATTTGTCGGGATTACTAGTCTACTTACTTCCTTAAGTCTAATGTTGCAAAATGCACACCTTAAGTCTAATGTTGCAAAATGCACACCGTCTGCTGTAATTAACTTCCAGATAGACACAAACATCTTATCAGCACCAGCTGAAGCACCTTGCAAGCATGTTTGCCCCGATAATGAATTTGTTGTGGGGACACCAGATTTGCAAGAAAAGCTGGTTCAAATGGTTGAAGTGGGTTGAAGTTGGTTGAAGCTGAAGTGTTGATGTACAACGAGCTCAACAATTTACACAATACACGGTCCATGACAGTTTATGGAAACCCCATGTGCCATCCTTCAAGTCCATCGTTGTAGAGTGCCAAGGTCACCAATTTGAGTACTGAAATGATTACAGTCATAAAGCTTAGGAGAGTCACTCTCAAAAGTGTCAGACCATTTTCTTCGCCTTCATGACAAATAGCAGCGGCAAGCTGCCATGACTTATCTGCTATAAGTAGGCATACAATCCCTCACTCTCAAGGAGTAGGCATAAAAACCCTCCCGCACTTATGCCTCATGACTTATGTATGTTACAATTCATTATAATCTTCATCTTGTGCTTTATGATGGGTAAAGCCCATGGGCTTTCAATGACCAGCTCCATCAACTTCACCCAACACACCAATTCTGGAAGGACATTTACAACTAACATCTGTGGAATTTTGCTGAGAAATCTCCACAACAACAATTGTCATGTAATATGACAACAACAGGTACAGTTGTAACCCTTATGAGAGTTGCTCACAAAGTGTCAAACCACATAATGATCACTATGAATAGCAACGGCAAGCTGCTATGACTACACATTGACTTCATCATCAGCTCCCAACACTCCATCATGAACATGCATCCTGTTGCTAAACTCTATATCAGTAACAATACTATACTCAAACTGTGCAAAGAATTGGGCACACAAACCCTGAGTCAAATACCGTGATTGCTGCTTGTATTTTTCTGACAGCACAGAGATAAATTTCCAAAACAAGGATGATGGGGGATAACATTTTGAAACTTGATGAAAATTCTCTCCAAAACCCTGGCGAAACCATGAAGAAGAAAAATACTGTGAGTAAGGAATATTGAGTTTCATCTCTGTGCCTCAGTCATCATCGTCATCACCCTTCTCATCCTCATCACCAAATGCCACCTGAGGCTGCCTTTATGGATGGCTGCATTCAAGTCCTCTGCTTCACTCTTCTGGAGTCCAAACCAACCACTACCACCACTAAGTGGTGGCCTGGACATATAGTGTCCAATGCATCCAGCTATCAATCCAATGGATAAGGCTATCAATCCTGACCCAGGAATGCTGCTGCAATGTCAACAATCTGCTTCCCAATAATCTGGATGATGAAGGAATGATGATGCAGTGTCTTGAGCAATCTGCTTCCCAATCCTGCACAATGACAAACAAAACAATTAGTGACCACAAAAACCGACAGTAGTCTCATTGCATTCTCCCAGTGAATAAATCATGCCCTACATTATCTATCTGACAGGTACAAAGACATAAAGGACAAAAAGATCAAAGCACCCAGTGAGTGACCTTGTCTGTAATAAACAAAGAACCTCGGAGGAGGCTATTGGACAACATGTAAAGAAGATCCAGGAAATGTAAAATTCACAGCCTGTGAAGAAGATCCACGAGATGTGAAATACTAGAATGTGGAAATTCACAACATGCAAAGAAGGTGCAGGAAATGTGAACTTAGTAGAATGTGGAAATTCACAACCCATGCCAAGAAGATGCAGAAAATGCGAACTACCTAGTAGAAGTGGAAATCCACAACCATGCAAAGGGATCCAGAAAACCCTAATTGTGATGGTAGCAATTTTTCTACTGATTCTGGCAAAGGTGCATAGATCATCAGACACACAGAGAAAAAGATCACAGACAGTAGTAAATCATGAATATGAGATTTCAGAGCAAAAAAAGTCCACAGAATTCTAACTGCAAAATTCCCGAACTGGGATCTACCTCACGAGCAATTGAGCTCCTTAAACCCTAGCAGACTTCTGTCTGTTAGTCAGTAGGGTTTAAGGCTCTTCCACTACTCTCGTCAGTAGCGTCTTCTTCTGTGACAGAAAAAAGACTCTTGCTGTTTGTTGCTGCGAGTTTCTTCTTCTTGTTGGGTGTGAGAGAAAAAGCCGTCCCTGGTGCTTTCTCTTTTCTCTTCCCAGATGATGGGAATAGGTTGTGTGTGCAGGGGGCTGCTGGTGATGCATTGAGACAGAAGAAACAATGGCAGTAGGAGGACATGGTGGAGGCGCTCCCTGGTGTGTGGGTTCTGTGTTTCCTGCCCCACAGCTTCTGACTTCAACTTCGGCTCTTCCATGTAAAAACCTCTCTTCTGAATCTTGTACAGGGAGGGTAGGAGCAGATCTTTGTGTTGCAGCTCTCTTCGCTGCAATCCCTCTTCTGGTGTGCTTTTCTTGTGACTGGTGTGAGCTTGTGATGGTGGTGGATGGTGCAGTGGGACCACTTTTTTTTGAGAGAATTGGAGGACCCCAACAGCTGCTGTCGACAGGATACCCACCACGATTGCTTGATGATGATCATAGCTCTGGTGTTTCTCAGGTGACAGCCTTCTTCTTCTTCTTCTTCTTCTTCTTCTTCTGCTTTCCCCTGTGGGGTACTTCAGCAGCAACCTTTCCGGCAGATTTTCCAGCCCACAATCCCCAATCCCTTTCTTTTTTGCCACCATCACAATCTCCATTCCTTTTTTCCTATCTTCCAGACCTCAAATCAAATGGGTTGAGCTATGTTTGTCCTCTTCTTCAAAAGCTTATCTTGGAGTGAGCTTCACTTTTTATTCTCTGTGGTGTTTGAGGCTGTAGAAATCCAGAGCACATTTTTTGATCAAGAAGCTTGAGATTGTAGTGCAGAGAAAAAAATTGTTCATCATCTACATAAAATCTTTAGAGAAAATTCAGTTCTAATGTGATTGCAGTTCTACATGAACTCCTTCTCTCTCTCTCTCTCTCTCTCATCATTGCAGTTTAGGGTTTAGGGTTCTACATGAATTCTTCTCTCTTGTGATTGCAGCAGCAGCATGTAGAACAAAATGCATTGAAACATGCAGAGACGACGTCAGTGCCGGATTTGCATGTACATGATGATGACAATGCTTTAAGGTCAGCAAAGCTCTACAACAATTCACAGTTGCTTGGAAACCGACTCCAGTGCTTGAAGGTATTGATGGTATCCATATGAACATATATACCCAATGAAATCATGATTCTGTTGGGTACTTTTGCACCTCTCATTTTATGGGGTTTTCCTTCACACATGTGACAATGTTGAGCAATCTTTGTCCTTGTTGTGGAGATTTTCTCTCTGCAACTGCATTGATCTTCACTTGCTCTTTTTGTTGATTGATCACACATTGTATTGGCATATCAGATGTGCTGTGAACAGGAAAGGAGTTTTTAGAGACAGTGGGACCTTGAAAAGATGGATGGAGAGTCACTAAAGGGTGTGCTTGCATGGGGCGTCTCTTTTGACAGTGCTGCACAGATGGCGAGATGCTCATGTTTTTCACCACTGGTGAGAATGCAGATGTGATTGGCAGTGTGCTGTGCTCAGTAGGCTCAGATGGTGCATGGCATCTGCATAACCATGGTATGCACACAACGAGGCATGATCCTATCTCTCATCAACTTCCACAGAAAGGGTGCACAACTTCTCCTCCTCTGGGTCATCCTATTGTACAGGTATGTAAACCTCATTTTTTGACAGATTTTTGCACTGAAACTATGAGTTCTGGTCTTGAAACTGCCAAGGATGTAACGTTTTTAAGCATGCATTTCAACATATGAGCAACATAGAACTCAATCCTCCTGGTCAAATCTTCAGGTGTTCAGTATTTGAAACTGGTTTTACACCAAGCTTGTTTGTGATATGTATATATATATATACATTCTGTGTTATTATTGCAGCTATCAGCAATAAGGAAGAGCAAATGGGACACAGATTGTGCAAGCCTGCTGGCAGCACGATCATCATTCATGGTGCAATTCATGGGAGTTCATAGAGAGGTACACAGTAGCTCTTTCTATTTTGAAATATTATATATATATGTTCTGGCTTTTGTGGTGTGTGTGAAAGAAACATAGGGTGGTGTCTGGCACAGGTGATCTGCATTGCTTGTACTCACGAAGGTGATGGCTTCTTATGCTATCAGTTTGTTATACCTACCACTGTTTACATAAATCTGAATACTAGTGTTTTTGGGCCTTTCCAGTTGACACTGAAGCTTCTTGTGCTGTTCTTGCCACTTCAATCAGTGTGAGAAAACAAGCATATGGATGATGAGTTGCCAGAGTGCACATTAGCTGTCCACTGTGCTGACATATTGTGTGTTACATACTGGATGGCATGTTGGTTTATGGGTTGTTGACGATGATGGTGGCATGTGGATACAGGATACTGATACAGAATTTACAACTCCGATCGTGACCACCTTTGAATCACAACCTTCTCATGTACATAATCACTCTTCTTGACTTTCTGGAAGTTTGTGGTTTCTTGACAAATGTGTAATGGTTAACTCTGACAAGCCCAATGTCAAATATGTGCTGCAATGCAAGGTCTTGGTAACAATTGCAATTTTATACTTCTAGAAAGTTTCCTCAATTCTGTCTTGTTTCCTTGTTTCTTTAGGGTGGGGCTTTTCACAGTTAAGGAAATTTGCACTACTTATGAAGATATGTTCTTGACAGGTCTCATGGAACCTGCATATGCCATGGGAAGCTGCTGTGGTTCTGGAAACTGGAGAAGTGCGTTTGTTTGACATTCAGAATAGTGGATCATCTAGCTCAAAATCATCATCCCTGAACTTGACTGCAAAGCGTGCATACAAACCTGTCAAAAAGGTGCCTCCAACAGCAGCATTGTCAGCCACCACCCATTCAGATAGAAAGGCAAATCTAGAGCTAATTAACAGTGAACAGTCGAATTCTGCTAATCTCTTTAGTAGTGCTCCAGCTTTGCAGTGGTGGGAATGTGAATTTGCATGGCACCCGAAGACTTTACTGTTAGCAGGAACGAAGGAAGTTTCATTAGTGGACTTCAGGATCGCACATGTGGGTCGGCATGCACAAGTTGGATCTCAACAATTGGCAATGGGAGAGATGGGGAGAAACTGTAATACATCCATTGTTGCAACGGTACCAGGGACAGGGAATACACCAGGCTATTGCAAGCGTACTAGTCAAAATGATATCTTCTTATCGTTTGCCAGAGCTACATATGATGGAATGTACCAATTTGTAACATCAACGAAGCAGCATCTTATCCTTTTTGACACACGCCGGCCTCAAACTCCAGTTCTTCAGGTAGGTAGGTTGGTAGCTTCTTTGGAATTTGGTTTCAGAACTTCATGTGGAGGAGGCTCCTGTATCTTCAGTAAATACTTGAATGAGCCAGATACAGAATCTCATTGCACCCTAAGATACAAATCTGGCATTTTGATAATTTTGTTGTGGACAATCATTTGGTGGGTACTTGGGTTTTGGATTTCAGTGGGAGCATGGAATGGCAACTCAGCCTCCAGGCTTGCTGTTAATGTGCCCCCTTTCTGAGTTATGCCCTGATCTCCAGCAGTTGGACACATCTGCTTCCGGAACAGGAAAAGCTATTCTTGCAGCAAGTCTTCAATCTGGTGATATGCATGCCTTCTGCTATGGGTGTGATCCACCCACAAGTCTTCCACTTCAAGGGATGACTTCAAGGAATCTCTCAGACTTGGATGAGAAACTCTATGCCTGGCAGTTACCTTCAAAAATATCTCCACCCAAGGCCACACCCAATGCTTGGACAGACATATTCAGAAGTTCGATGAATTTTTTCCAACAAGAGAACAACAGAGATGAATCAGCCATGGCTGCCTCTAAAGGAAGAGTGAGAGAGAACATTGCTGGCCTTGTTGTGGTGCCCAGTGATGTTCCACATGTTGGTAATGACCATTCGGGACATAAAAGAGATGGGGAGGCAAGGAGGGGTTTCTCAATGGTGCAGCTCACTGGGGTTGGTGACATGCTTGTCCAGCAGCTCCGGGCATCAAAGCAGCTACCAAGATCTAAATCTCAAGTTCCAGATGAGCATAAGAGGGATGCCAATGTACCTCCTGGTAGGTAGGACCTGCCAAATGCATACTGTGGTTGAAGTTTTCCTTGCACCAATCTACGAACCTGCACTTATAAGGATCCTGAAGATGACTCTGTGTGTGCGTCCTTATTGTATGCTGCAATAGTTGCTAACCTTGGGTCTTATGCTTTGCAGAGAGTCGGAAGCCACCTCGGCGTTCATTCAACTTGAGGAAGCTTCCCTGTGCTTTGAATTGTATCACCATGGCCAGGCCTCTCCTCCATAGGGATCAGGAATCAGTTCAGTTACACAGAGAGTTTGATGTCAAGACTAGTGATTTTCAGGCTTATGAGAAGCAAGGTTTTTCTATAAAATTATCTTTGTTTATTCCATTGCTCTAAGGATAGAAGCTAGATTTCTTGTCTGAGTGTCACCTTGATTCAATTGCATAGATATCCAGACTGGATCTGCACTACCTTGCAATGGCGACTCGAAAGGATTCAAAAGAAAGATAAATATTTTCCTGGACAGGAGACTGATGAGGAACAGAGGTCATGGGAAACTTGAGCACATACTCAATGCTGATGATGAGGCTGCGGCAGGAAAAACTAGTTTCATGGAAGAGGGTGGAGCCCACAAAACAAGTCTGATTGATCCAAGCAAAAAAGGATTTCTAATTGAGGAACAGCAGTTGCAGAAATTAATCGAAGAAATTGTACAGCAGTCAAAGGTGCCTCTCACTCTGTATCCTTCCATATAGTCCGGCTTCATCATGTCTTGGTTTTTTTCTTGGAGTTGAGACAGAAAACATGATTATGAAAATGAGAACTGGGACTCCTTTATGGAAATGACAGAAGTTTGTTTACAAGTGGGATGATTTAATTCACCCAATATCAGATATGAAGTTGCACACAAGGCACTGCAGAGGAGTCTACCAGCTGATTTGGCATCTCTAGCCGCAGGCATGCCAGCACATGTGACACATCTTCACTATAGGAGCTATCTGTCAACAATACTTGCGGACCATTTGCAACAAGAAGTCCTGACCAAACGAGAAACTGGCAAGGATGAATCTCGTACAGAGGATTTATTGCAACCCAATGACTCTGGTTGTGGGCTGAAATCAACAGAACTTCCGATTCCTCTTCCTCTTTTACTGGAATTGGGTTGCTGCCAAACTAGACAAAATGTCCCGGAGGAACTTCTAGACCATTTGGATCAAGGATCTGAGAAGCAAGAGGAAGAAAGGAAACATTCTGGACAAGTGGATGAGCTTAGTTCTGAATTGAACCTGGGCAGTGGTCATGATGTTCTTCTAAGTATGTGTGGACATGTAGGAAGCCTTGTAGAGCATTTTGTACAAGAGCGAAGGTCTCAACCAGAAGCTACTGCAATTTCCTTGGATGATGCTGTTGAGACGTGGCAAGGGACTCCGACAGATAAAGAGCAAGACAGACTTCAGATTGTGCACTACCGCAATCCAAATAAAAAGTATAAAGTTGTGTCTTCTGATTGGTATAGCAAGCCATTTCTGGGACCTTCTATGATCAAACAGGCACCATCTTCAACTGTCGCTAGTCTTGATGTTAAGTCTAACAATTGTGTATATCTTTCTAGCCAATTGGAAACAGCTGAAGCAGGAAGATCCCAGTCAACTTCTGAAGAGCAGCAGCTGACATCTGCTTTTGAAAGGGCTGCCTTTTCCACTTTTGCTTGTGGATTAGTGAAGTCCAATTTGTTGGATGATGCTTCACAGTCTGGATATCGGCAGGGTCATCGAGAAGAATCTGAACTTTGCCCCATCCAGCTACCTTTCCATACACCAAGTGAGATTTTGTTGTGAGTTATGTGCATGCATGGTGGTCTTGTTGCATTCTCAACTTTTCATCTTCAAAGAGGTTATTGAGTGATCTACTCATCTTCTCGTAATCATATGTGACTTGCAGACAAGGAGCTTCAACCTGAAGAAATGGATGCCATTTCAAGCTTGCAGACCCAATTCAAACGATGGCAGGAATCATTTGCACCATATACGACTTTCTGTAACAACAACTTGTGTTAGCACCTGGCTATCTTAAATGGGTCTGGCTTGTGTGATGGTTGCCGACTTTCTTTCAGGCTCACATTTGTTGCAATACCCAACAGTTGCTGACTTTCTTTCAGGTTCACATTCGTTGCAATATGCAATAGTTGCTGACCTAGTTTTAGGGTTCACATTTGCTGTGATACCCAACATTTTCTTTTGTGTAAATCATGAAATATTTTTGTACCCTTTTTGCAGGTTGGCATGTTTGGTAGTGTAGTTATTTCTCTTAGGCGGACTTTTAGTTCACTTCCTTTACTAAAGCTTGTACAACTCGAGTGAAATCCTTCAGCTCTTACAAGACAAAGAGGAGAAAAATAAGGTACCTTCTGAATGAAACCACACCATCACAGCAGCTTTGATTGTCTGCTGGGTGTGTTGATGACTGTAGGGAGTTCTGTTTTTTTCTCTAGAATGGAGTACTCATATTGTCCTTGCTTGGTGTGTTTTTTTTAACATTGTCAAAAGACATTGGCTGGATTGTGCCATTTTGATCCTTGGTTTTTTGGATTAGCTACACCTGTTGAGTGTTAGACAACATGATGACCGAGTCTTTATTGTCGCTTCCAGAACATGCAACAGAAGTTAAGGATTTACAGATTTTGGGATAATTGTTTGGTGTAAAATTGAACCAAATCTATGAGATTGCAAGCAGAAGAATCCATGCTATTGAGACAGCAATCGTAAATAGAATGTTGGTACTAGGAATGTGTAGTCTTTTATAACTACGAGAGAAAAAACTACAAAAAGATTTTGTTTTTGGGTTCCATGTTATTTGCTTGTTATATTTTACATGTATAAAGTGTGGTAAAGTTGATAGGGACTATGGATAGATAGAGCCCTCAGTTCATTAGTCTTTTTGATCATTTTTCCACATTAGTTGTACACCCTGTCACTCTCTTTGGAGGAAAAAATTCATTCATCTTATAATCCTTTTTTCCCTCGTAATAAAATTTGCCCATCTTTTTGTCCGTTTGAAAGTGTTGGTTGGAAATACAGCAATTGTGGGGACAATGACAGTAGCAAGTAAGCAGAGTGTGTTTGTTTGGTTTGGTTTACTTGGTTTATGTTGGTACATGTTGTCATTGTGACCCAACAAGCAGAGATCTATGCTTGCTCAACAGATCATACACACCTGATTGTTTTAGAAGACAATCAACAGACAATCAAAACAACACACTGATTCTTTCAGAAGATGATCTACAGACAATCAAAACAACACACTGATTCTGTCAGAAGACAATCAATGAATCAGCAAAACAACACACCTCAATATTACAAGAACATTGCAAGTTAGTCAAGTGTTTTTTTTCATTTAAGGTGAATTTTCCTAATATGGCAACTCCAAAAAAAATAAAAATTAAATGGAGTGCAAATTGTTCAAATCCTCTTTTGTTCAAAAAAAGAAGCAAAAGTGGCCATTTTTGGAGGTAAAAAAGTCACATGTTCACATATTTAGACAATGAGCTCCTTTTGATTGCTGAAAAAAAACCTACTTTACAGTCTGACCTCTAGCCAAATTTGGTTCATTCCTCTTGTGGATGATTGCCAGTCTACCTACTTGACAAAATTAAAGAATAATTCCCCAATTGAAACACTATCACATCTGTCAGACCAAATATAGCAGATTCAGCAATACAAACCATACACTATCATATCTCAGACCAAGTATAGCCAGCAATACAAACCATCCACAGCAATATACTGCATATATTGAAGGTACCTGTAAGTATCCAAAACTGAGGACAAAATCAAAAGTCAGGATTAAAACAGTACAAAGCAAACAAAAAAGGGTGCACCAAACTTGTATTTGGTCTTCTCAGTACAACTGGTCTTTCCCAGGAGTTTCACCCACAGTTTCCAATTTGCCTAACCAGCATATCTTTATTGGAGCTCATATCTTTTATCAAGTCTTGTCAGAATCAAACCCTGCTAAACCCAGTTTCTTGCATGACAACCAATTTCGCTCAATTCAAATCTACACTCAAATTGGAGATGAAACAGGGATTACAGGGTCAAACTCGAGACCAAAGACAGAGCAGCGACTTTAAGGATCACAACATTGTGGATACTAACACAACACAGCCCATATTTTTCAATGTTCCTTTTCTACTCATGACCATCAAATCCACAGGGGACAATACAATCAAAAGATCAGTCAGCAGCATCTAGGCAATGGAACAGATCACAAAGTTCATCGCAGAAATTCAAGTGCAAAGGGCAGCTGATGCTGCTAAGGCATGTCACCAGAGGCCAAACAGCATAACTTGAACAGATTCACTGGCAGTTCCTCGAGTCTGCTTTTGACTGCTAAATATTCAGTTGAAGAAGCTGGATTGTACTGCAACCTTATCCTACTCACAGAAACATCTTGGCTTTCACTGAGGAAGAGTGTAAGAGAACAAGAAGGGAAACATAAATGAATAATCCAATTGCAAGCAGCCTGCATTTGTGAAGGATTTATGTGGAGAGAGAGAAATCAACATCCAGAAATGTATCAGCTAAATGCTGACAGATAAGACATCAGTTTTTACTTAGACCCACCACTAACTCAATATCCTTTGGTACAAGAATGAAAATGTGGATGGGTGGGCAGGTGGATGTGAGCAACCTATAGAGGAGAGTAATACCATGTAGGCAGACCATAATTTTTTCACTCATAAAATCAAATACACAATTTTTATTATGCTTCTTACCCTTTTGCATATGTACAAAAATGAAAGTTAATCTAAAAGAGTCTTGTGTGTGCAATCAGCAAAGTGCAGGTCATAGTGAAAAGCAAACCTGCACATCAAGCTCAGCTTTCCAGAAACAGCTCTTCATGAAAGCTGAAGTTGTTTAGCCACCAAGAATATGGCCTGTTGAAGGTTTTGAGCCTTGGCAAATCTGACATTTCAGATTCAGCAACCGTTGAAGAGGAGACCAGCTCCTGTAACATGACCAGAAGCTACATGCATTAAGCTCCAACAATCTTCAATCAACACCAGATGACACACAACTGCATTACTAGGTTCATTGCCCCTGATTGCAGCAGTCGACAATGGTTATCAACACACATAAAAGAACCGCTCAACAAAGAGTAAGCAACATGATGGGAATGTTGCAAGGGCACATGAAATGATACCAGAGTTGATTAACATTCACATGATACAACAAGACAATACATTTTGAGACTTCAGCATTGCATCAGGCAATTGTTCACATACATGTTTCAAGATGGGAGGGTGTGGACACAAAATAGTTCCAAAGGAATACCTTCTAAGAAAATCAACCAAGTAATCTTAAGAGGAGGCCCTTGCTTTACGAGTGGCACCCGAATGTGACCAATGGAAGTCAGCACGAGTGCGGTCCAATAATGGGACTCCAAAAATATCGTGTTTGCTCTGCCAACAACAGATTCCGAGGTCTTTTTCAAAACAACCCCTCCAAATACAACATACAAATGACTCAAAGAGAGCTCCACATTTTCCAGCATAATTCACTCCTTCTGCACCTTCGACTCATGTAACCACACCTTATCACAAGAAATTCTGGCCAGTAAGAAACCTTCCAAAAGAAAGCTACATAAAAAGACTCAGGGTTCATACCTTGAGGCACACTCCAGCCCTGAGGTTGCAGATGGGGTAATCAGAAGGACAACAATGATAGTGATCCTCACAACACGTGGCTGACTCCAAGGGGCAACAACCCCATGCCAGACAATGCTTCCCAAGAGGGAATGAACAACAGCAAGTGGTGGCAACTGGACAGGTATGAGAATTGTCACACGCTGTTGGTGGCCTCACTGGGGAGGGTGGGGCAGGTGGAGAAGGAGGTGGGTTTGGTCCTGTCTTGATTGGGAAGGATGGCTCTATGTTGATTCCACATATCCCGTCTGAGTTAGTGGGGCCATAACGTTGCATGCGGATATATCCCTTTTCTCCCCAACTCGAGCCCCAGGAGTTCTTAACTATCCAATAATTCAGACCACTGCTGTCGGTTCCATACCCCACTGCAAGAACCCCGTGATCCAAGTCTGTTCCACAGTCACCTGTGAACACACCCTGAGAACATGTGGAAAAAGTCTGAGATTTGATAGAAATGCATCAGTTTAGTGTACCCCATGGAATCAGACAGTGTTTGCTACAGCTGCAGAACAGAACTATACATTGATTCCACCAACTTTGGCTAGCAAGTTAGTCACAGAAGTAAAGAGGGGAGTGGGACTCACCCCACTGTAGTGCTGGAAATCACGACTGCTGGCCTCAATTGCTATACTGACAGGTTGCTTTGAAACCGCCTTCAGCAATGAATTTTCATCATTCTCAGGGACATCTTGATAACGATCAATGGACACCACTTTTGAATTTTGCCTCTACAAGATGACACAAACCTAGGTAAGAATAGTACAGCAACTACTTAGGCAGTATGAAAACAACATACACAAATTGAGATGACCTGCATAGAAAGGATGAACTGATAACATCATGAGATCTCAGGCCACGCATCAGGACATAACAGCAAACTGCAGGAGAAATAGAAGACAACACCATATAAAAAGAACAGAATTCAACCAAAAAGTGGTGTGAAAAAAATTAGATATGGACATATCTATATAGATTTATGGGCACCTCCCAAGCTCTATGATCACCAGCAGCAGTGTATGGTATTTACAAAGTACAACAATACCCCTAGCTTGATTCACAGCAAACACTAGCAAAACAATCACAGGTGGAAACTGAAGCCAAAAAAAGGAGAATAACACATTTCCAATGAACAGTAAGTTTGAGGCAGCCTCACAACTCAAAATTACACTTACAGTCAGGAACCAGTGGAAATGACTACATGTTTCAGTTGTGAGGAAAAAGCGACAAAACTTGCTCTTTGTGGCAGGCAGTGTGAGAGATGGAAACTCTTACCCGGCTTTCATCACAGCGTCCATCTGTGCCCTTGTATGGGTAGTCAGACTCTGAGTCAATCCCACCATTTTGGATAATGAACTCAAATGCATAATCCATGAGACCACCATTGCAGCCCTGATTCCTTTTCTTGTCACAGTCCACCAATTCTTGCTCCGAAAGTGAGACCAGGTTATCTGTGACTATCTTATTGATTCCCTCGACGGCCCCGATTGTTGAGAAGGCCCAGCAACTCCCTGCAGAATAGACCCTTCTGTAACTTCATCGAAACTTTCAAGATGCAGCTTTTGTCTAAGATGGAAGCTATATAGTCGCTTCCAATTCAGCAGCCACAGGGGCCACCGCGATGGGAGGATGGTGACGACGATGACTACATAAGGTGCAAAGAAAGGAGAGAGACTCACCACAGGCACCCTGGTCCTTGACTTCCGCCACAGCACCTTTCTCTCTCCAATCGACGCTGGCAGGGGCATCGACGTCGGAGTAGATGAAACCCTCGGTCTTCCGCAGTCTGTTTGCAGCAAGACTTGGCCGGGTGCCAAGGTAGCGAGCCCGGAATTCGTCTTGAGAAAGGTCGGAGAGATTGTTCAACCCCAACCAGTACGTCTTGTCCTGGACGTTGTGAGAGTGTATGTACCTCAGATTGTCCTTAAAGATGGCGAAGCGGTGATGCTTCTCCGAAACGCTGTCATAGGACTTTGCGTGCTTCTGCAGCCAAGAGTGGAACAGATCCAAAAGCCGTTCTTCCGAGTTCAAATCCTCAGGCGAATACCCGACAATCGAGAAATCCCCCCGCGCCAACGCCTCTCCAATCCACGATTGACAAAGCAGCAGCAGCACTGCAACAAGCAGCACTGGAACAAAACCCTTCCCAGCCATACTTACCAAAAAAAAGAAAAA